>Ga0041059_1000709_pt1 | contig 25987 bp, 25 predicted proteins | sample AraColnosormetaG_FD_56232 | JGI IMG/M metagenome (GOLD analysis project Ga0041059, IMG submission 56232) | Arabidopsis roots microbial communities from North Carolina, USA - Col MF nosort | ecosystem: Host-associated > Plants > Roots > Unclassified | place: USA: North Carolina | collected... | reverse complement strand
AAAAAAAAAAAAAAAAAAAAAATAAAAAAAAAAAAAAAAAAAAAAAAAAAAAAAAAAAAAAAAAAAAATTTAATAATTAATGCTAGTTTTGTTTCTGGCTAAGCACACGCGCATAAGAGAACACGCTTTAGAATTAACAAGGAGTGTATTACACGCGCTTGGTTTTCGCGTAAAAGCCTTGTTTAGCGTATTATTATTTCATAAGTTCGATTTCCTAATTCCTAATCCGTTTCCTTTTTATTCCGATCAAAGCAGCGAAAAAAGCATCGGAGATATGTCGTCTAAGGACAAGAAACTATCGAAGCCAACAAGTGGTCGTACTGGTGGTATCCGTACACTTTCCGATCTGAACCGAAGATCAGAACCTGATTCCGATAGTGACTCCGATGGACCTCAAGAATACTTCACCGGTGGCGAAAAAAGGTTCGTACTTAAAAAACCCTTAAATCACTAGTTTTACTATGATCTGCTTAATTATGATGTGTTAACTAAAGTTTTTGATGATTCAACTATAATGGTCTTAGGCCAATTAAGTGTTTTAATCAAAATCATTACTTTTTGAGATTTGTGTAGTTTAGTGAGTAATTTATTAATCATCAATTATCTATTTGATGATTAGTATGGTTGGTAAATTGTTGGATCTTTGTTTTGTGTTTTATGTGTGAAGTGGTATGCTTGTTCAAGATCCTACAAAAGAACCAAAACACGATGATGTTGATGAGATATTTAATCAAGCAAGACAGCTAGGAGCTGTGGAAGGACCTCTTGAGCATCCTTCGAGTTCTAGAAGCTTTACAGGAACAGGAAGATTGCTTTCTGGAGAAAGTGTGCCAACGGCTCTTCAACAGCCTGAGCCTGTGATTCACAATATTATTTTCTGGTCTAATGGATTCACTGTAGATGATGGACCTTTGAGGAAGTTGGATGATCCAGAGAATGCTTCTTTTCTTGATGTGAGTGTGAATTTTATTTTGGTTAATGCTTATGAATTGGCTTATGAATATTGTGTTGAACTGTCTTGTATTTTCGTGTATTGCAGAGCATTCGAAAGTCTGAATGTCCGAAAGAGCTTGAGCCTGTTGATAAAAGAGCTCCTGTACATGTTAATCTTATGAGAAGAGATGAGAAGTGCCCTGTAAGTTCCTATTGGGATACACTAACTTGTGCTTGATCCATCTTATGACTATGGTACCAACACTTATAACATCTTTGTTTCTTCTTCTTTTGTAGGAGAAAGAAAAGCTTAAGGTTTCATTTCAAGGAGTTGGAAGGACTCTAGGTGGTGCAAGCTCATCAACAGCTTCAAGCCAAAGTAACCTAACTGATGTAGCAGCGGTTCAATCACCGTTACAGAGCCTTGTAGTAGATGAAACTCTTCCATCCACATCGATCCAGCTTAGACTCGCGGATGGGACACGCATGGTAGCAAAGTTCAACAACCATCACACGGTTAACGACATTCGTGGTTTCATTGAGTTTTCTCGACCAGGGAATCCAAACAACTATACCCTTCAGGTCATGGGGTTCCCACCAAAGCCACTTACTGACCCTTCTCAGACCATTGAACAAGCCGGTCTAGCAAGTTCTGTAGTCATTCAGAAATTCTAGAAAAGTTTCGTTTCTCTTTTTTTGTACTAGAGAGAGATTTCAACAACTTGGAATTGTACTGAAAATATTCAATCGGCTTATTGTTGTGGCAAGAGAAATAAAAACATCATATGGTTTCTATCTTGTTTCGTTTCAATGTGTTTACTTTCATACTTGTTACCTATATGAGAGTGAAAAGTTTGAGTTCTAACATTACTTCAAATTTCACATGAACAATTATTTGATTTTCTTTGTTTTATTAAAGTTCAATCTAAACAATTAGTGTATGACAGTTTGGTAATATCAAAATATCATTGAACTTTTGATTAAATATTCATGTTATTGCTGTGCCAAACTGGCTATTTTGGACGTACGTATATCCATGATTAATTTAGTTTCATTCACTAATGTTTTGATTAGTTTCATCAAATACCAAAACTAGTGATTATTGTATCAAACAATTAGTAATTTTCATTAGCCGAAAGATTAAACACGCGTGCTACCATTCTAGATTTAAATATAAACATTGATCTTGCCAGTAAATGGCTCAAATACATGATAACATAAATAAAAAAAAAACTTGAATAACCATGAAAATTATTGTACTGTTTCACCTATAAACTTTTACTTTTACTTGCTCAAAATATTCAATCAAAGTTCAAAACGACAGTAAAAATTTGAAATTCGAGCCACTTTTTTTTCCCATTTTACGGTAAATGTGGCAGGAAAAAGTAACAATATTTCCAAAATTGTTATAAGAGAAATAAAATAAAAGCAAAGGGCAAAAAAATGAATTGGGCTTTGTGAACAGTAAAACTCCCAAATTTGCAAATGACTCATCTTCTTCACCTGGAGAGAATCTAGGGTTCCAGATTTACTCTTCGTCTTCCTCTCTTCGCTTCTTCCCCACTGGGATTTTCCTTTTCTTCTCCTTTTTTCTCTACCCATCGATCTACACATCCTGATCTTCTTAGAAGCCCCAATCCTTATACATTCCGGGAACAAAAAACCTAGCTTTTTTTTTATTCCGGCTTAACCAGTTTTCGAAAAACCCTAGCTTCCATGGCGAAAACTCGACCTGGTGTCGCCTCCAAAATTAAGACGGGAAGGAAGGAGCTGGACTCTTATACCATCAAGGGCACCAACAAAGTTGTGAGAGGTAGTGCTTATATTATCATTTGTTATCGTCACTTGTCAAATTTAGACATTTCTCTGCATGATTTTGGGCATTTGAGTGTTGAGTAATGGTTTATAAAGGAAGGGATTGCTTGAAAGCTTGGTTATGGAGTCAATGTCTGCTTAGGTCTTTTAGATTCACTCTTGTTTTTGGTCTTTTTGTTCTGGTGTTGTGTAGCTAGCTGCTAAGGGTATGTCACTGCTCCGTAGGGTGTTCTAGTGTATGAAATGGCACAAAATGTGATATTTGGTAGCTCTCTTGTTGTTAGAACTGAGATTTCTTGCAGTGAATTGTTTTGATTTGGGCTTTTTAGTGTAAATTTCCTTGCTTTTTTGGTTTCTATAAATGAAGTTTGTGTTTGGCTGGTTGGTTAAATGTGAAACATGAATTCATTGTATCTCTATCATCTGCATTGTAGCTTGTTATGCTTGTTGACGCAAAATGTGTGCTTTCACATGTTAAGTGTCTGCGTATACCTAGAATTCTGGGTTTTTCCTTCTGGTGAATAGGTGCATAAGAGTTATGGTCTAGGCATTTTTCGTTGAAGGGAGTGATCTTTAAAAGCTTGAACACTGTTTTTTAAAATTTGCAACCCATACTTTTGTTCATTTAAAGCTTATACCTTTTTTAGATGTTAGAATTTTAGTGTTGGGCATTTATATCACTTTACTAATGTGCATGATAAGCTCTGAACTAATCTTTGAGGTTATTTTCTGCAGCGGGAGATTGTGTGTTGATGCGCCCATCAGATGCTGGTAAACCACCATATGTGGCCCGTGTTGAGAAGATTGAAGCTGATGCGAGGAACAATGTGAAGGTGCACTGTCGATGGTATTACCGCCCTGAGGAGTCACTTGGTGGTAGGAGACAATTTCATGGAGCCAAAGAGCTTTTCTTGTCTGACCATTTTGATGTTCAAAGTGCACACACCATTGAGGGAAAATGCATTGTTCACACCTTCAAAAACTACACGAGGCTTGAAAACGTTGGGGCAGAGGATTATTATTGTAGATTCGAGTACAAGGCTGCTACTGGCGCATTTACCCCTGATCGAGTTGCTGTGTAAGTAGATAAATAGTAATCAGATCAGAACTACGCCTTCTTATTACCTGGAATTTCCATGATTTTTTATCTGTTGTGGGTTGTTGTTGGTTCTGAAGGTACTGCAAATGTGAAATGCCTTACAATCCAGACGATCTCATGGTGCAGTGTGAAGGCTGCAAAGACTGGTAAATGTTGATATTTGTCTTTTTTATTAACTTCCTTACTTGTGTTTCAACAGAAAAGAGACTATATGTCTGTTTTTAAACTTACGTATTCTTTTCCAGGAATTATTGATAATAAGCATTAATTCGCTGTTGTAGGTATCATCCTGCGTGTGTTGGCATGACGATTGAAGAAGCAAAGAAGCTTGATCACTTTGTATGTGCTGAATGCAGTTCTGATGACGATGTCAAAAAATCGCAGAATGGGTTTACTTCATCTCCAGCTGATGATGTTAAGGTCCGTTTGTCTCTCTTTAGTCATCTCCTATATAGATGTTCTATCACTTATTTATAACTTTAGTCTCTGCCCCTCTGTGTGCACCTGTGTCATTGAGATCTGGGAAAAGTTACTAAAACAAAATTATGCACTGGCTTAATGGTGCTTGATGAATGGTGGATGACCAGAAAGATACAATTTATGGTTATTGGTCCTGTAAGGATCTTATCTTTACTTAAGATTCCTCCAGGTCTTGCTGCAAAACAATCTGTCTGTTAAGGTTATCATCAAAGATCAATTTTTTTAATGCTTCTACTTCCATACACTTAAGCATTCTGTAGATATCAGATTAGAAATCTCTGTGACTGTTACGGGAGAGAACCTGATTTTTAAAAGCTTTTGTTCCTTACCTTCTGAAATGTCTGGCACTCTAAGGAACCCGTTTTTTCCTTCCTATTTTGTGCCCAAAGTCTTGTCACCGATATTAACAAGGCTGAAATGTTTTCATCATCAGGTGGAAACGAAGCGCAGAAAAAGGTAATCGCGAGTTCTTGGGGATAAAAGCCACAAGAGATGATAAGTTATATAACTTGGGAAGCTCTTTGGTGCAGATTTTAGTAAGTTAGGGTTTATCTTTGTCGGTCTTTGTCGTCTATGGTTGTGATGTCTGTATGGTGCGTTCCAAAACTTAGAGAAATGTGAAAAAGAGGAGAGATCAGAGAGATGATGAAGAAAACTATGTTGGCAGAATCAGTTGTATAGACTTCCGTGGGGTTTAAGTTAACTTTAGGTTTGTTTATTGTTATGGTCTGTTGTTATTTTGTGGCTGATGAGAACAGATGAACATGAACAACGCTTTTGACTTGGGTCATCTCAACAAAAATTAACATCAGATCTATCTTTCTTCTTAATCATGCTTCACTTTTCTTAAAGAATCAAACTGGCTTCTACGAAATTATTCAACAACAAAGAAGAGCTCTTAAATAGGCAAAATTTCAAATGTTATTTTGATGCAGCAACAAGTCTCATACTTGATTATTCAACAGGTGAAGAGAAAATGGTACAAGAAAGATGATTGAAACATGGTTATGTACTCTAATTTTACTCTTACAAAAATACACAAACATATATTTTCTTACACTTTTGGTATGAACCAAGATGCTTCTTTACTTCTCTGTAGTCCTTTGGATCAGATTCTCTTATGCATTGAGCAAAACTCTCTCTTCCTTTTGAGTTTTCAAGCTGCATTTTAGCTTCGAATGACAGAAAAGACCCGATTTTGGAGTAGTTTTGGATCATTACTCAGAATGAGATATCGACGTGCTCGTGTTCAGGTGTCCTGTATGAAAATCCAGTGTCATCACTTGATCTTCGTTTGACAACACTTGCCCTTTGAACTAATCTTACTAGCTGTTGCACCACCTCTGACATTGGAGGCCTGAACTCTGGTTCCGGCTAAATTAACAAAGAAAGATAGAGAGATATGGTTACTTTACAAAACAATTTCGGTTTTGTTCAATTAGGACATTCTCCAGAGTTTGGATGGTATTTTACCTGAATACAGAGAGCAATGATGTCCGCAAAACGAGACAGTGACTTAGCTGGATACATGCCATTAAGAGAAGGATCAACCATTTTAGACAAAGCATCTATATCGTGAAGCTGCGGTGTTGCCCATCTCACTAGTGATTGCTCTGCTCTCGTCCTCGAGCTACACATACACAAAGCACATTTTACATAAGGAAACTCAAATCAGGCTTTTGCTCACATTGGCTATTGCTCAACATTGGCTACTAAAAATATGAAAAGAAACCTGTCAAGAGGCTTCCGACCAGTTAAGAGCTCAAGCATGACTACTCCAAAAGTGTATACATCACTTTTCACTGTGTAAATTCCCGACAGTGCAAACTCTGGAGCGCTGTATCCAAATGAACCTACCACTTGAGTTGAAACCTGTTGACATGCATAAACCATGAAAGACTCAGAAAATGTTTCAATTAGATTAAATCTGATTCTTTCCATTGTTATTACCTGTCTCTCAGTGTTAGGTGTCAAAGCAGCTAAACCACTGTCTGATAGGTGAGGATTAAGTTCTTCGTCTAGCAATATATTCGCTGATTTGAAGTTTCTATGGACAATTGAAGGCAAGCAAACTTCGTGCAAGTACCTAGAAAAACAAAATCAGAAAACTTTGGTTTAAGATGAATGTTGTTCATTAAAGAGGCTAGAAATAATCATAACAATTTGCACATACTCTAAAGCCTTGGCAGTTCCAAGAGCCACTTTAACACGCGCATTCCAAGTCAGATTCATGCTTCTATCATCATTCGTGTGAAGCGTATCATCTAGATTCCCATTTCCTACATATTCATACACTAGAAGACGTTGACCATGCTCGGTGCAGTATCCAGCCAAGGGAACAATGTTTGGATGCCTCAACCGCGACATATTTGAAACGGCTTCTAAGAAATTATCTTCTTCTTGTAATGAAAGTGCTGCATTATCAATCTTCTTAATCGCCATTATCTAGAATTATGTTACACAGAAAAATTTAGTTCAAAGAAAGAATATTAGCTTTGCTTAGTGTAGAAAGCTGTCAACTTTTGAGTTACCTTTCCATTGGGGAACTCTGCTCTATAGACACGGCCTAGAGAACCTTCACCAATGATGTTTTCTTGACTAAAGCTGTTTGTTGCAACTTGCAGAGAGGAAACAGTGTATTGTGAAGCAGTGATAGGAGATCTTATTCTACTTATAGAGCCGTTCTTCATAACGCGATCAACCGTTACTTTTTCTGCAGGTGAAGACTTCAAGTCTGCAACGGATGCTACACTTTTTACCCTCTGCTCCTGCACCTCAGGTGTTCCACTAAGCGGAAGACTTCTTTGGGAAGCTCTTGTACTTCCTCTAACTTTCCGTTTTTTCTTGTGAAGGCACAAGTAAAGAACAAGTGCTATAATACCAGCAACAAATAGAGAACCGAACACTATACCAGTGACTACTCCACCAGACAAACCCTTGCCAGAGTCTGAAGATTTCTCTTCAGAACCAATTTTGGGTTTCTTAGAACCAGAAGGTGTCTCTTTTTTGCCAGGTCTTTCTGGCTGAGGAGAGGCAGGGACGTTATCAAAGGAATTACCATCATATCTGTTTCATTTAGGAATGTCAAAGACATAAACTTACAGTTTAAATTGAAATTAACAGATTGTTATTGAAAACTTACATTAAGGTCTGAATAGAACTAAGCTCCTTAGGTATGGATCCATTGAAATGATTGTTTGCAACATTTCTGCCAAGAAAACATAGACGGTAAGTGTGATGGAGGAATATATACATTCGTTTCTTTTTCTACTTGCAATGAAACTTACAAAGTTTTCAAAGGCAACCCCGAGAGAACATCGATGGAACCTGTCAATTGATTGTTCTGAACATAACTGTCACAAATGAAGATAATCAGATATTATCATGGAATTTCCTTTCGCACTTCTTAAGTATTGTTCCACTAAAGATTGTTTGAAAGCACTTACAGAACGGAAAGTGTGGACACTGTGCTTAAGGAACTAGGAAGATCGCCACTGAAGTTGTTATGAGAAAGGTCCCTGAATAAAGAAACAATAGATCAATGGAAACTGGAAGTGATATGACTATGCTAAAGTGATAGGTAAGCGATCTTACAAGGTTGCCAGTGACTTATGATCAGCAAAGATATCTCCTATTGACATTGTAAGTGAATTACCACTTACATTCCTACACAATAACATTTCAAACTATAATACATAAGAAAACTAAACATGCTAATCTCACAGTGTATGGTTCTAGAAAGGCAAACTCACATATACGAAAGAGAACCCATGGCGGATATGGAGTATGGAAGGTTACCACTTAGGTTGTTTCTCGCAAGATTTCTGCATTACATTTTCTTTAAACTGTTAGTTTCAAATTGAAAACTGAGAGTAAATACTATAACAACAAAGCTAAGCAAACACAGCATTACAGGCTTGTGAGATTCGGTGGCAACTGATATGGAAGTGTATCATGGATGCTGTTACCACTAACATCCCTGTAACCAAAACGAAAGAGACCAAAGTTATTGAACCAAAATCCAAAGAGCAGAAAGATCAAACAAACAAAAACAGAAGGAAAATTCCAAAAACAATACAATTTTCTGAGTGACTTAAGGTCTGAGAGCAAGTATCCAAGAGTGCCAGAGACTCCTAAATCCGATATATCTCTGTTACAATCATAACAACAGAAAACAACAACATTATAAGACAATCACAAATCAATGCAAGTGGAAAGAACAAAAATAATACTCAAAATCTGATTCTTTACATAGTGACAACTGCAGAGCCCTCACAAGTAATCCCTTTCCATGACTCTCCACATGGATCACCACCACCATTTTTCCAATTGGTTAGCTGTGAAGGACTATTTAGTGAAGTATACAAAACTTGAAGGGCTTGAACTGCAATAATACCAGAAAGAAGAAAACAGCTCACAAGTCAGAAAAACACATCAAAGGATCTATCAAGAAAGAAGAAAAATCTTTCATAAAGTTTACAACTTTCCTTTTTGAGCTAAAAAAGTAAGTAAAGCAGAAATATTATTTTCCGGCGGGTTCTCAGGAAAACAGACGGTGTCAAAAATCATCAAATCTACATTAATGCAAAAGGGTTTCATCTTCTAAATCTAAAGTAATCAACTTTTAAAAACCCTTCACTCTCAAATCACATAGATGATCAATCAAAACAATGAGGTTAAAAGCAGAGAAGAAGAAAACTCATAAAGCTGAATACTTTACCATCAGATGGATCAGTAACACAACGAACAACAGAGAATCCAGAGATCGAAGCAATGAATAGAAGCAAAACAGTAAACATAGCTCTATCTCCAATAGCCATTAGCGTGTCGGTGTTGGTGATCACGAGCTTGGACTTCCATTGCAGAGAAACATAGCCATGAAAGGTCCAAAAGAGAGAATAGACAGTGACAGAGAAGAAGAAGAAGAGTAACAGTGTGTGTTGGGGATAGTAGTAGTTAGAGACATCGCCATTAAAGAAAAGGATAGGTAGTGAGAGAGTGAGAGATTGAGAGATTGATTCCAAGCTTGCTCTGAGTTATGAAGAGAGAGAAACTATTTTTTAGTATATAATATTTTAATTCAGGTTTATTTTATGATTATTATACTAAAAACCTCTGTTTCTCCGTAGATTCATTCACATTAATTGGTAAAACGTATTTAAGACTTCATTTAACTCATAAGACAAGATTGTTAATAGTAGTTAATATCACTGATTCAATCATTTATATAAGTCTTTTTATACTTTATCTTGTGTGATTGATATGAGATTGTTGAATTTCTTGACCATATTTGATAATTGAATCTGACTTACTGACTTGTGTGTTTGTGTTGGTGTCGGTGGGAGTTTGGAATTTGCTTTCATTTTATTTTTTCAACATATTTTAATGTTTTGGAGAACAATTTTCTATGTATATTTAGAGTGATTTTAATATGAGAGTAAAAAAATAGTAAATTTTGGGAGGCAACATTTGACTCGCGTTCTTTTTGGGCTATTTGGCTTTCGCTATCAGTTTTGTTTTGCTTTTTCCAAAGCCTTTTCTTCTTTTGTTAATCCTCTACTTGTGTTCTTAAATTCCTTATAGTACACCTTCTCTGCCACGTCTTCGAGTTAAATTCTACCCATTTGGTTATCAATTATTTGTACTTGCTACTGTAAAAGCTCTTTCTATATATCATCATCTTTACGAATTCTGAATCTATCATTTATTGACCAGCCAACTCTAAAACATTTTGTAGGACATACTTACATTGAAGACACTATGCATGAGTTTTTTTCATAATAGTAAAAGTATTTTGTAAATTATAGTTGAATATTGAGTGAGTATATAAGAACCAAATTGGCTTATTGTTGGTGAGAAAGTAAGTTGGCTGACTTTTTTCTGAAAAATGATTTGACGATTAGAAACACTCGGCTTAATTAGTTGGCTAGTAAATTCAACTACACAAAACAAATTGAGGTTTTATAAAACAGAGTTACAATTTAGAACACACAAAAGAATACGTGAAGGTTGTATTTTGCAAAAAAAAATGTAAATTTTGAGAGAATTCTAAAAAATGATATAGCAGCAAAAAGGAAAACGACAGGATATAGATGGACAAAAGAAATGTGGGATAGTTTCGTGAAAACGACTAATAATAGACTACATAGAGTAAAAGATAGTATTGTCCACTCATGAAATCCACGAGCATAATGTTACCTTTTGGCCTGTTCTCATGTTATATACTTTATTTTTTTGTACTCTTATGAAAACTATTATTCCTCTCATGTTAATCAATGAGTAAAATACACATTTAAAAGAGACTCTACTTAAAGCTCAAAGTGAAATCATGTGTGGATCCAATCTGGCTAATAGCTTATACGCCCGCTTGTTCTTGACAGAGAATAGAACATCAATGATATATTAAATCAACTTTTTTCCCCCATTTTATTCATCTTTTCATTATATCTTTGATACAAAAAAAGTTTAGAACGAGATTTTTCTTGGTTTTTCATTCTATATGTTTTTATACAAAGTTTAGAACGATATTTGAATTTGAATGGTAGAATCATATAATTTGTCTCTTACGTCTTACCAATAAATGAATTCGCCGGACACTGGAAACCATAAATTCGTGTAGTTTTATGTTACTTTGTCACATTCATGTAGTTTCATTCGTTTACATTTTATATATCGTATAATTTCTTATCTTTTGTATTGTATAGGTGAACTAAAAAAAAACACATGAACTCAATGTGGGGTAAATGAGGGTTATTAGGAAGAATCAGTATTGCTTTTTTAATGTATTGAAAGAGAGACTTTATTCCATGGAATGAAATCCCGTGACCTTGTATTGGATTATTTTAAATAACGTATATCTATTTTATAATTGAGCATTATATAGAAAAAAAACTTCAGTGTGTTGGTTACTGTTGTAAGTTTTAACTATTTATGTATATATATTTTCATGAAATCTTAACTTCTTTGGAACAAGACTTGTTATAAATCACATGGAAAACTTAAATTTTGATGAGTAGTTGAGCTAATCAAGTCAGACAGTTATACGTAGCAAAAAAGATTAAATTAACGTTACAAGTTTTCAATTATGTAAATCCTAACGATTTTTTGTAGGTTGATGCATCAAAATCACTGAAAGATAAGAGAAGGACAAACGAAAGATGCGATTGAATTTTCTATACTCTGTATAATGTATATCTTCCAATTCAGTTTAATTAGTAGCTCCAAATGAATTCTATCTCAAACCATAGTTTTATGTTTTCTTTTCGATAAATACACAACACAACTGATGACAACTTATGACTGTGACATAAATTTTACAAGTCACAACATCAAATCAAGTGAGCACATGCCAAAGTCATTGTCGAGGAAATGCAAATGAGACTATAGAAATCAACTACGAAAACAATACAAAGTTCATTGAATGAAAAAAAAACTCATCGGACCAATTGCTTCAAATGTGATGAATTTGTGTAGCCTGGTCCATAAAGCTGAAGACTATTTGAAAAGGGCCTTATTGTGTAGAGTTCAGCCCATAATTTTATTGCTTCTACAGTTTCTTGAACATCTTTCCTCATTTCCATACATTTACCACGTCCGGAAAAACAAAAATCGAAAAAACATGAGAACTTTCCACACAAAACAAATTCGGATTAACGTTAAAAAAAACACAAATTCAGATTGAAGCTTGAAAAATATTCGTGAATTATGGATCAATTTATTTTAACAAACATCGAAACCTTGATTTTCTCGTGGTGTATATGCTTAGTTGTAATGCTTGAATCTCTTGATATCATTTTCTATATATATATAGTGAGTAGTGACCGAATCAAACTGGTCTTTACATTAGTAGCATATTAGTGGGCTCCAGATTCGGAATCGAAATAATCCATGAACGTATAATATGGTCGTGGCCACTCATAAGGTGAACGTATATATAGAAGCTGCGAAAATCTAATCTCCAAAGTTCAATAATTCAACAACTTCCTTTTTATTTCGTTGTATAAATGACTCAATTAATATTCTGATTTAGTGGAGTATGAAAGAAACACCGCATCTTGCATGATTATTAACATAAAGTTCACACAGTATAGCCCAAAATAATTACTCATTTTAAGTATTGTTTATTTGCTTTAAGAAGCACCACTCACACGCTCCGCGAGTGCACTCATTATTAACCTGTGTCCCCACGATAAGGGCATGTCTCACCAATCGTTACGCTAGAATCTCTACAAAAGTTTGTACGTGCACTACACAAGCTTTAGTTTGTGCGTGATCTGAAATGTCACAACATTTTCTGCCCGTTACAAAGTTCATGTTCCAACTAACCGTTACGATACTAATACCTAGCTACCACTCAATAAATTCTCATTATTAAAATACTATAGTTAACAGTCGCAAGGAAGAAGAACAACAACATACACATACTCAAGAAAGGATCATCAATGGTCCATTATTTAATTTGAAAATTCGATAAAAGGAAAACACTTACTACAAAGAAAATGATTTTTGCGTCAAGATCACAATTGATTAAAAGCTAAAAACAAAGGAAGATTCGGAAAATACTAAATTAATTCTTATAGAATTATATAATCAACCGACCAATGTTCTTTGTTTTAGGTGAACAAATTTCACAAAAGAACCAACGGCACTAAGAATAAAATATTCGAAAATCGAATTATTAAAAAAACATGATAAATATTAAATAAATACTTTTGATAAGCCAATGAGCGTAATAATAACCAAAAATAAAAACCTCAGCTCGTCTTCGTTCTTCTTTTTCTTCCTTGCGACTGTACGATCTCCTGATCTCCTTCACCGCCTACTCTCTTAAATCTTAACCCTTCGTCCGTAACTGCTTCTCTTGTCAGTTTCTATAGCAACATTATCTCAAATAGTTCTATTGATAAATTTTATATCAAAAACCTTAAAAAGTTTCATTGGTTTACAAATTTTACCTTTTTTCGTTTGTGTGTTGCGTGTGTTACTAAATCACTGAAGAGGGTAAAGAGAAAAACAAAACAAAAAGTTCTTAGCTTTGGATGAATCTGGAAGTGATCCAAAACACTGGCTTATTCCACTCCTCTTCTCTAGGGTTTCTCTCTAATTCTGAACTTGCTTTCTCTGAATCTCATTATTTCGGTGGAGTAAATTTGGGGTTAGCTCACATTTTATGGTCTGAGTTGTTTTATGTCTCTGTAAAAGATTCGAACTTGTTTTTGGAATTTAGATTGTGTGGGGTTTTGTTCCTAAAGTTTTCACCTTTATGGATTTTTTCATGTTCTGTATATAATTAGCAGGGGTTTCACTTAGATTCCAACTTGAATCACTTCAAAGATCACAAAGCTTCAATTTTTAACAAAATTTGGTTGCTTCTTTGTGTGATTAACAGGTTGAATTGTTAGTTAATAGATGGCGACACTTCAGGATATTGGTGTATCAGCTGGGATAAACATTCTCAGTGCCTTTGTTTTCTTCATAATCTTTGCGGTTTTGAGGCTTCAGCCTTTCAATGATAGAGTTTACTTCTCAAAATGGTATCTCAAGGGGTTAAGAAGCAGCCCTGCTCGTGGTGGCGCCTTTGCGCAGAGGTTTGTGAACCTGGACTTCAGGTCTTATATGAAGTTCTTGAATTGGATGCCAGAGGCTCTGAAGATGCCTGAGCCTGAGCTTATTGATCATGCTGGTTTGGATTCAGTTGTTTATCTCCGGATTTACTGGCTGGGGTAAAGTTTTGAACTTTGTAGATTATTTGGTTTATGGGTTTGTGTGTGTATTGGTTGATTTAGTCTTAGTTGAATCTAATTGACAAAAAAACAAAAGGGTCAGTATGTTATTTGCTATTTTTGGAAGTAGGAAGGGTCAACATAAGTTTAGCTCAGGGCCACTTTTTGTTGTCTCCTTATTGATTTTGATAAACATATCTCTTTTGTTGTCTTTGTATGCGCAGGCTTAAGATCTTTACTCCAATAGCAGTGCTTGCTTGGGCAGTTCTTGTGCCAGTCAACTGGACTAATAACACATTGGAGATGGCTAAGCAGTTAAGGAATGTAACTTCGAGCGACATTGACAAACTCTCTGTTTCAAATATTCCAGAGTATTCAATGAGGTGTGTTAGACCTTACCATCTTGAGTCTTTTATGTTTCCATCTGTCACAAATGGTGTAGCAGGTAAAGATTTGAGCTACATTTTATGTTTTGCCAGGTTTTGGACTCATATAGTAATGGCTTATGCCTTTACCATCTGGACTTGTTATGTGCTGATGAAAGAATATGAGACAATTGCTAACATGAGGCTCCAGTTTGTTGCATCAGAAGCTCGTCGACCTGACCAGTTCACTGTAAGACTCCTTTCTTCCCCTTGGTTTAAACTTTAAAGACTGAACAGCTGTGGCCAACGATCTAATACGTCGGGATTTGTGATAGGTCCTTGTTAGGAATGTACCTCCGGACGCAGATGAATCTGTAAGTGAACTGGTAGAGCATTTTTTCCTGGTCAATCATCCTGATCACTACCTAACACATCAGGCAAGTTCCTTAGAAGTTTTAAATTTGAAACCGTTTAGTTTTCTTTAAAATTATGCTCTTCTTGAGATGTAAGAACAACATAAACATTGTGAGACGATATGTAGGTTGTATGCAATGCAAACAAGCTGGCCGATTTGGTGAAAAAGAAGAAAAAGCTGCAGAATTGGCTTGATTACTACCAGCTCAAATACGCTAGGAATAACTCTCAGAGAATTATGGTGAAGGTACTTCAGTTTAAATCTCAAACTTTGTTTTTTTTTGTGTTCTGTTAAACTGACCCGTTCCATGCTTTCCTCCACCAACCAGCTTGGCTTTCTTGGGCTATGGGGACAAAAAGTCGATGCCATTGAACATTACATTGCTGAAATTGACAAAATATCAAAAGAGATCAGTAAAGAAAGAGAGGAAGTGGTGAATGATCCTAAGGCCATTATGCCAGCAGCGTTTGTCTCCTTTAAAACACGATGGGCTGCTGCGGTTTGTGCTCAGACTCAACAGACCCGAAACCCAACCCAATGGCTGACCGAATGGGCTCCAGAACCGCGTGATGTGTTTTGGTCAAATCTTGCTATTCCATATGTTTCTCTGACAGTAAGGAGGTTGATCATGCATGTTGCCTTCTTCTTCCTAACCTTCTTCTTCATTGTCCCCATCGCGTTTGTTCAATCTCTTGCTACCATTGAAGGGATTGTGAAAGCTGCTCCGTTCTTGAAGTTTATTGTAGATGAGTGAGTTTTTCTTCTTTACTCTCTCTCTTCTTGACATCAGATAACCTGAAAAAATTACTAATGATGGACTGACTTGTTTGGTTTAATGCAGTAAATTCATGAAATCGGTGATACAAGGTTTCCTTCCGGGTATTGCACTGAAGCTTTTCCTCGCCTTTCTGCCATCCATTTTGATGATCATGTCCAAATTTGAAGGCTTCACATCGATCTCATCTTTAGAGAGACGAGCAGCGTTTCGATATTACATCTTCAACTTAGTGAACGTCTTTCTTGCTAGCGTTATCGCTGGAGCTGCGTTTGAACAGCTTAACTCTTTCCTCAATCAATCCGCAAACCAAATCCCCAAAACCATTGGTGTGGCGATACCGATGAAAGCAACTTTCTTCATCACGTATATAATGGTTGATGGTTGGGCAGGAGTTGCAGGAGAGATTCTAATGCTGAAACCATTGATTATGTTCCATCTCAAAAACGCCTTCTTGGTTAAGACTGATAAAGACAGAGAGGAAGCAATGGACCCGGGAAGCATTGGTTTTAACACGGGTGAGCCTCGGATACAGCTCTACTTTCTTCTCGGTCTTGTCTACGCTCCTGTGACACCGATGCTTCTTCCTTTTATCTTGGTCTTCTTCGCCCTTGCTTACATTGTATATCGCCACCAAGTAAGTTTCTTCTTCTTTCCTTAATAGGGTCGAATTTGTTTTAAAGCAGTTTCTTAAACAAATTTTTGTTTCTGTCAGATCATTAACGTATACAATCAAGAATACGAGAGTGCTGCAGCGTTTTGGCCAGACGTTCATGGACGAGTCATAGCAGCATTGGTAATATCACAGTTGCTTCTGATGGGTCTATTGGGAACAAAGCACGCTGCATTAGCTGCACCGTTTCTCATTGCTTTGCCTGTGCTTACCATTGGTTTCCACCACTTCTGCAAAGGTCGTTATGAGCCAGCTTTCATCAGATACCCTTTACAGGTTTGTCGTTTCTTCTAACAACCATTTAACATTTTAGATTCCACAATCATACCAAACACGAATCATTCTTGTATTTGTTTACTCGTGTTACAGGAAGCTATGATGAAAGATACATTAGAAACCGCAAGAGAACCAAACCTGAACCTTAAAGGCTACTTGCAAAATGCTTACGTTCATCCGGTTTTCAAAGGCGATGAAGACGATTATGACATTGATGACAAGCTCGGGAAGTTTGAGGATGAAGCCATTATTGTTCCCACCAAACGTCAGTCGAGGAGAAATACTCCGGCTCCTAGCATAATCAGTGGGGACGATTCGCCGTCTTTGCCCTTTAGTGGTAAACTAGTCTAAGAGAAGCTTCACTCATGGTCAAAAGAAAGTATATATACATATGCTACTTTCAATGTATACAGAGAGTAAGAGAAGCTACCAAAGTGAGAAAATTTGACTAAGATTTGTTGATGTTGATATTTTATAAGGTTTCTGGGTTGTGAATGGTGAATCCTAAATTTCGGGGTCGTTTTATAAGAAATTGATTTTATTGTGGTTTTAATCATAATTTTAGCTCAGTTGTCCTAACTCTATGGTTCAAATGTATGATTCAAATTTGGTTTAGATTTTTGGTTCGGTTAGTTAATTTGGATTTCATTTGGAAACTGTGCTCCTAAGGCACCTATATCTTTTATCTTTTCAGCAATTAAATAGCAAAGCCTAATTAAGGAAAGGGTATCATATTCTATCATTGAATAAAATGTTAAATACAAATCTGTAAGTTTCTAAAATCTCTTAGATTTTGATTAACTTTATCAATAAATTTTGTATAGAACTAATCAATCATAGACTAGTGGATCATATATAATTTGACCAAATCAATATACATTTTTCAAAATTAAATTAAAGATTACCTTCCAAAACTAATTAAAGATACCTTGTTTGGAAAAAAAGAGATTAAATTATCTTCCATAATTAAGTAATATGTAGAGAAAAAGATTCAAGTAAGTAATTTATGGCTACCAAAACTTTTTGTTGAATATGTGTATATATAAGTTGACAAGAAAATAATATGTATATCGTCCATTGAATCGAGGAAGGAGGAACAAGGGTGAAAGAAGATAAATTTTCAGTAGCACAAAAGAGTGAAATATACACAACAAGAATCATGAGATCTGCTACTTTATTGTTGGTTTCTTGTGTTCTTTTGTCTTTCATTTTGGGCAATGTTAAAGGTAAAATCTTAAAAAAAAAACCTCAATTTCTATCAACTGCGAAATTGTATGTTCTTTTCATAAACAATGGTTTGTATACCATGGTCTAATTATAATCTTCTTGCATGATCAATGACTAAGATCTTTAATATTTAACAATTCTTTTGGTTGATATAAAATAACAGAAGTGGAAGCTGTGTTGAAGCCAATGGACCAATGCGGCCGGAAGGATATATTTTTGGGAGGATGCGGCAGCAACGGAAGCAAAACATGCATAAACGACTTTGTTAAGAAAGGAGGTGTAGCCGCTAAGCCTAGTAGTTGCGAGTGTGATGACTTTGGGGAAGAACATTTATGTAGATGTTATGTTCCTTGCTAGTTTTTGTTATAGTTCTACAAATAAAATTTACAATGAATTATATAATATAACGTTAACGAAACCAGTTTATTGTGATGTGAAATTTTGAATCTTCTTAGATGTTGGCAATATTGTAATGAATAACAGTCGCAAAACTTATAATACCTCAATAAAAAGTTTCGTTTCCGTAAGACTACTCTACTTGACTCTTAGGTTTGAATCTCTTCTCAAAACAACCATTTCCATTATTTCGTTTTTTGATCTTCATGAGTATCTTCACGTGGTTCTTCTTGAAGCAAAGATGTTATTTCTTTGTATCCAATGGTTTAATTTGGTCTTACTTACCAGGAACCATATGAATGTAAGAATGTTGCCATCTCAAAAAAAATAAAAAATAAAGCGTTAGTTAGTTGGAATTTAATCAAAATTAAAATACAAGATACTGTATTTATTAGTTGGCTTTGTCTTAATTCACCAACCACGATCTCGAGCTGTGCTTTCCATTAATACAATATGTCAACAGTTTCATATTCTTAAGATTCAGTAGAAAAAATTGACCACAAGACAAAATATAGGTAGGACGTTTCAATCTTTACACCTATTTTGATAATAAATTAGAGACGAGCTTAATTATATAATCAGTCAACTAGAAATGATTATTATAAAATTACAGTGTTGATTAAAAAAATTAAAAAACTATGTAATTGTTAATTTGCATGCAGATACAACTATACAGAAAGAGAAGATAGGATGAACAAGTGAGTCTCTTCTCTCTCTCAAATCCACTCCGTAATAAGTTCATAATCTATCATCCACCATGGAGAAAACATCAATGTTCTCCATTCACGAAGGAAAGCCGATTCGATGCAAAGCAGCAGTATCTAGAAAACCAGGAGAAGCATTGGTGATAGAAGAGATCCATGTGGATCCACCTCAAGCTTATGAAGTTAGGATAAAGATCATATGTACATCTTTATGTCATACCGATGTTTCTTTCTCGAAAATAGACAGTGTAAGTTTTACACTTATCAATACATAATATATCTCTCAAAACTCGATTTCTTTTCACTAATTAGCCTTTCCAAATTTCCAGGGACCGCTTGCAAGGTTTCCTAGGATTCTAGGACACGAAGCAGTCGGGTAAGAATCTTCTTTATTTACTTGTTTTACTTTCTTTTTTCAAGAATTTTTAATAATATCTTGATCTTGTTGTAATCTAGTGTGATCGAGAGCATTGGTGAACATGTGAATGGATTTCAACAAGGTGACGTCGTTTTGCCAGTGTTTCACCCTCACTGTGAAGAATGTAGAGATTGCAAATCCTCAAAGAGCAACTGGTGCGCAAGATTTGCCGACGATTTCTTATCAAACACGAGACGATATGGAATGACTTCACGATTCAAAGACTCCTTTGGAGAAGATATTTACCATTTTCTCTTTGTCTCGAGTTTTTCTGAATATACGGTCGTCGACATCGCACATCTTGTCAAAATCTCTCCTGATATTCCGGTTGATAAAGCAGCATTGCTTAGCTGCGGTGTTTCCACAGGTTACTTCAATATTTGTTGCGTAGAGAAAGATCAGGAGTGAAAACATATTTTCAAATATTTTTGGGGGTTAAAGCATAAAAAGAAGTAGAAATCAGGAGTTAGGATGGTAATTTTAAAATATCACGTGGATCAGGAATTGGAGCAGCTTGGAAAGTGGCTAACGTGGAAAAAGGCTCCACCGTTGCAGTTTTTGGCCTTGGTGCTGTTGGACTTGCGGTATCAATATTTTGTGTCCTTCAAATGAATGAATTTTGTATACGTTAGTTGATTTTGCTAGTAAGATTAGTTAAATGATTTGGTAACAGGTTGGAGAAGGAGCCAGGCTGCGTGGAGCCGGCAAGATCATTGGTGTTGATCTCAATCCAGAAAAATTCGAGCTAGGTAAAGTTGTGTTGTATTTCAATTGAATATTTTTGTCTTTTAAAGTCAATTTTTTTTTCTGGCTTATTGTGATCACGTTAGGTTTGGTATTATATCTTACAAAACACTAAAAACTACTAGTTTGTAGTTGGTGATGTTCCGTCCGGTCCAGGTTGTATTATTTATTTGTCAAAATAACCAAATCCGAATGTCGTAGTTATTTAGTCTTTTGTTTTGTTATAACTTATAGATTATATTCCCATTGAATACACATGGTTGCAAATATCTTATATTTTATATATTCTATAACATGATTAAGAGAATAAAACAAAACCCAAGATATATAAATATATATAAATATATATAACCTAATAATGTTTGTGTTCTAGGACCGTTGTTGCGTCACCATTTAGTTTCCAATCTATATGTAATAAAATATCATTTGAAAGAAAAATTTAGATAAACAAATGATATTTTTGCATTGAAAAGCTACATTATTTAATTTAACATAAAATATTGCAGATTAACTAATACTTAATAGAAAGCGAAAAATAATATTCATCATGTAATACATTGAATAGGCAAGAAATTTGGTTTCACGGATTTCATCAATTCTACCTTGTGTGGAGAAAATAAGATTAGCGAGGTATGTTATTTAATATCTTACACTCTATCTCATATATAATTCTTAGATTTACATGAGAATAATGTAAATTTTGGTTGTAATTGATCACTAATCTATCCCAAACGAATTTAATTTATTTTTTTGGCTAATTTTGAAAAGGTGATTAAAGAAATGACTGGAGGAGGAGTTGACTATAGTTTCGAATGCGTTGGTTTACCTTCTTTATTGACCGAAGCTTTCTCCAGCACTCGCACGGTACACTTATATATATACTCGATCTTTTTGGTTGTAGAATTATTCAAATTTCCAATATGTTAAAACCAAAATTGATTAAATATGTCTTTAAAACTTTACATAAAAAAAAACTTATGTCTTTAAGACTTTAACAATTAAATAATTAACACAGGGTTCAGGAAAAACGGTAGTGTTGGGGATAGATAAGCATCTAACGCCAGTAAGTTTGGGTAGCTTTGATCTTCTCAGAGGCAGACATGTTTGTGGAAGCTTGTTTGGTGGTCTTAAACCCAAACTAGATATTCCGATTCTGGTTGATCATTACTTAAAAAAGGTATATACACAAATCTATCCAGTTTGATTACAGTTTTTGGTTATTAAAAAGTATTTTACTTATATATATCTAACTTGCATATTATGTTATCATGTGATTCACTATTTTGTTTAAAACTGCAGGAGCTTAATTTGGATAGTTTTATTACACATGAATTGAAATTTGAGGAAATCAACAAAGCTTTCGATTTATTAGTGCAAGGAAAGTCTCTCCGCTGCATTCTTTGGATGAACAAGTGAAGTGATTAATTATGTTGAAACTATATATGTTGAAAAATTGATTAAATTTCTTTATCAAAAAGAAAAGAATTAATTATTACTCTTTCTATTTTTCGATGTTTGAACGTGTTTTTGTTTATTTTAATAATATCAAATGTGTTCGTCTGTTTTATGCTAGCTATGCATGAGAATTATGAATACCTTTTCATGTTTTGAAAATCTCATCAAATTAATACAAGAAATTTTATATATGAATTTATTTAACATCATGTATAGAATATTAAAAGTACATTAAAGAAAAAATGTACTCCGTTTTTTCTAAAACACATATAATTCACACCATAAAACGTGGCATACTAGGGTTTAGTGGATGGCGATATGAATTTCATGTGCATGACCGTTTTGACACGCATTTAGGTCAATCTAGTGATAAATTTTGGTGATGAGAATCCGTGATATCTGCAAGTTTCCATAATCTCTTATAATTAAAAATATTAACTAATTCATCACAAGCTGTTTAAATCATCTATATTTGACCAATAATATATATTATTATTATTTGTTTTGACAGCTTTGACCAGCAAGCAATACTTTTCAGAAAATTTAAAGATTACCTTTCCAAAACTAATTTAAATTAGCCATTAATTTTGTTTACGTTACAAATCGTTGAATAAGAATTAATAGGTCATTAAGTGAGTACTCTGTACATACTTTCTAATCGCGTTCATATATATAAGTCCTTTAACAAAAAAAGGTAAAAAAATCGTGGTCATATATACACACACATACATCAACTTGTATCATCAGCCAATAATAAGAAACAAGAGAAGAACTATGAGATCTGCTACTTTTTTCTTGGTTTCCTGTGTTCTCATGTCTTTCGTTTTGAGCCATGTTAAAGGTATAATACGTTTTTTCTTTTTTTTTTGCTTTGAACCAAAAAAAACTTGTTGATATGAATTATGAATAACTAGAATCTTTCGTTCAAACTTTAACAATTCTTGTGGTTGATATAAAACAATATATAGAAGTGGAAGCTGGATTGGATCCCATGGCGGCTAACCTACGCGTCCGGAAGGATATATTTATCGGAGGATGCGGCCGGGACGGAAACAAGACATGCATGAAAGACTTTGTTAAGAAAGGAGGTGTGATGAATAAGCCCATTAGTTGCGAGTGTGATAACCTTGGATACGAACATTTATGCCGGTGTAATTTTTCTTGATGTAATTTTCTTCATATCCTTTATTAAAATCTCTAAGAAAAACATAGAAGAAACTAGTTTTATTGTGGTATAATAATAATCTTTAAAGGCCTTAAAAGGCTCATTTCCTTTTAACATTTGTACAAGTTCCTTTCCATATCTATGATTATCAGTGTTTGTCGGTGTGTGTTTCTTTTGAGTCCACGATGACTAATTGTGACACAGACAAGTGTTTCTATTCTCTCGTGAGTCGACAAGTTATTTCCAAAAAATCATGGAACAAAACAGAGAGGGAAAAACAGAGAAATGGAACTGACTTTGTCTCTGTTAACCATTTTTCTGCTTTTCTTTGCATTGTCTGGGAGATGCAGCGACAAGAACGACTTCCCCGAGGGCTTCATTTTTGGATCCGCCACTTCTGCTTATCAGGTTCTTCGGAATTTGATTTTTCAACTTCTAGGGTTATGTCTTTCATTTTTCTGAAGAAGAAATGTTTGGCTTTTGAAAGTGGGAAGGAGCTTTTGATGAAGATGGAAGAAAACCTAGCGTCTGGGATACTTTCCTTCACACTCGTAATTACAAGCTTTTCTTTTGTGTTATGATTTTTAGTTAAATGATAATTAAGCGTCTAGTCTTAGTAAAATTGGTGTTTAACCAATATGCTGTCTTAATTTGACAGGTAACCTAAGTAACGGAGACATAACAAGTGATGGGTACCATAAGTACAAGGTTAGCTTATTCACCAAGCAAACTCTTGAATAGTTAATTACAGAAACATTGGCTTTGTTATTGCACATCAGAGATTCTGCTTTTGCATGTGCAGGAGGATGTGAAGCTCATGGTGGAAACTGGCTTAGATGCCTTCAGATTCTCCATTTCTTGGTCTAGGCTTATACCGAGTAAGAAGTCTTCTTAAACACGCTTAATGTTTTCACGCCGGAACTTTACTTGATGAGCACTTATCTCATTTAGATGGAAGAGGTCCTGTTAATCCCAAGGGTCTACAGTTCTATAAGAACTTCATTCAAGAACTTGTAAGCCATGGTGAGACTACTCATGGATACCAAAAACTTCTGTTGTGTTGAGTTTGGACTTAAAGTAAACTTTTACAGGAATCGAACCACATGTGACACTGTTCCACTACGATCATCCTCAGTATCTTGAAGATGAATATGGAGGATGGATCAACCGCAGAATCATGTAAGGCTAAATAACCTCATTTTAGTAACTTAGTTTTCTTTTCATGCTTCGCAATGTAAAAAAAGAATGGTTGATATAATTCTTGTCATTGCAGCCAAGACTTTACAGCTTATGCAAATGTTTGCTTCAGAGAGTTTGGGCATCACGTCAAATTCTGGACCACGATCAACGAGGCTAATATATTCACTATTGGAGGATACAATGATGGGATCACACCGCCTGGTCGTTGCTCCTCACCGGGTAGAAACTGCTCATCAGGGAACTCTTCAACTGAACCATATATCGTAGGCCATAACTTGCTTCTTGCGCACGCCTCTGCTTCAAGACTGTATAAGCAAAAGTACAAGGTATACATGCTTACACATTTTTATATATTTTACATAATCCTCTCTTGAATGTGTGAGTTACGAGCAACATGCAGGATATGCAAGGAGGTTCTGTGGGATTTAGCTTATTCTCCCTAGGGTTTACACCTTCTACAAGCTCCAAGGATGATGACATTGCAGTTCAAAGAGCCAAAGATTTCTACTTCGGCTGGTGAGTTAGGCAGAAACATAACTTCCAAATTGTAAAACAGATCCAAGGTTCTTAGCTGAAAACAGAACACTCTGTTCTTAAAAATCAGGATGCTTGAGCCTTTTATATTCGGTGACTATCCCGATGAAATGAAAAGAACTGTTGGATCAAGACTGCCAGTTTTCTCAAAGGAAGAATCAGAACAAGTTAAAGGCTCATCTGATTTCATAGGAATCATTCACTATCTTGCAGCTTCGGTCACAAGCATCAAGATCAAACCTTCTATTTCAGGAAACCCGGATTTTTATTCAGACATGGGTGTATCTATGACATGTAGGATCATCAAACTCTATCTTTTGAATAACAAATACAAAGTCTCTGCTTCTTTATTTTTTTTTCTTGATTTTCTTTTGTTGCTAATCATCTCTTCTTTGTTTTACTGCTTTGGAGGGACAGTCCTTGGGAATTTTTCAGCTTTCGAGGTAAGAGTTTCAAGGCTACCAAATTCAGATGCAAAACTTCTCAATCTATATTTCTTAGTTGTTTTGTTCTTGTTTGGAAAAGTATGCTGTTGCTCCATGGGCTATGGAAAGTGTCCTTGAGTATATAAAGCAAAGCTATGGCAATCCTCCTATCTACATTCTTGAAAATGGTCTCTCCTTCTCACTCTTCCTGATCTCTATCTCTTGTTTGTATCTTAGTCTGTTTAATTCTCTTGCCAATGCAAACGAATAGGTACACCGATGAAGCAAGATTTGCAGCTGCAACAAAAGGACACACCAAGGATTGAGTATTTACATGCTTATATTGCTGCTGTTCTCAAATCTATTAGGTAAGTAAAGTTTCTTATTGTATTTTCTTCTTCTCTTCTCTTGTCGATGTACTAAAGATTAAAGATTTTACTACGTGTAGGAATGGATCAGACACGAGAGGTTACTTCATATGGTCATTTATGGATTTATACGAGTTAGTGAAGGGATATGAGTTTAGTTTTGGATTATACTCTGTGAATTTCAGTGATCCTCATCGTACGAGATCTCCAAAACTCTCTGCTCATTGGTACTCTGCTTTTCTCAAGGGCAACACCACTTTTCTTGGTTCTCAAGGCATCATGCAAATGCAGAGCAACTTTTCTTCTTCAGCTTCTTCGTAGTAGTAATGTTGCATTTACTTAATTCTCACGAATATGTTCTAGCGAAAAACATCAGGCCTCTGTTTTACTGTGTTTGAACTGCTTGCCCTTTTAAAGTCTATACGAATTTTATTTTTCCTAAAAACGGCATGCTTTCCTTAGGCCCATGTAATAGTGGGATTATTTTTTACACTGTGACATTAATAATGAGTTCCGTATTTCGTTTCAGCACACCACTCGCTCATATAAAATTATTTGTAATTCGGTTTAATTTCAGCATACCACTCGCTCTTTTTATTTATTTTATTGTCTCATAAAAAATATCAAATATTTGGAAAACAACACATAAATAAATAAAAATATTAAAGAGAAACAAATTACCATAACTATGAATCGCCAAAGTTATGAAAAGAGACCAATTTCTTTAAATATTAATTTTTACCTTTTTAAGGTAACTTCAGTTTGGTTAATTGGAAAACAAAAATTTAGGGGGCGGGG
>Ga0041059_1000708_pt1 | contig 25998 bp, 17 predicted proteins | sample AraColnosormetaG_FD_56232 | JGI IMG/M metagenome (GOLD analysis project Ga0041059, IMG submission 56232) | Arabidopsis roots microbial communities from North Carolina, USA - Col MF nosort | ecosystem: Host-associated > Plants > Roots > Unclassified | place: USA: North Carolina | collected... | reverse complement strand
TAATAATATTTAAAAAATTAATATTTTTTGCCTTTTAGATAATGATATAATAACTCTAAAAGCAAAAATTTAGAAGATTTAAATCTTTAAATAAATATTTTTATGTCTAAATAATTAATGTGAAGTTTATGCTAATTTTAGGGGATTGATGTGAAGTTTGTTTGGATTAAATTTGATTGATAATGTGATTAATAATTTAAATTAAAAATTTAATGTAAAATTAATTATTTTGGAAATTTTTTTTAATGCTAATGGCATTTAGTTGTAAATAAGTTCAACTCTACGATTTATTTGCTAAAATGGCTGCAAAAATGTATATATAAATATACATTATCGTATATGTACTGATACACATACCTTCATTTCGAATGTTTTTAGTTGATTTGTGAGTACATGTGGATGGGTGAAGCGGTCGGCGGTTCCAAGCTCACACGATCAAAAATCAGATGGCCCATAGACAAAAACATTAGATGAATGATGATTGGACCGAGACATTCGAAATCCAATGAAATCTGGTCCATGCATGGTTCTTGATCTTATTTGGTCACGAACAAAAAAGTCCTCCATTTTCATTTTAGTTTTTTCACTCCAACAAATTAAAACCTGCTTTTTTTCTTGTCATGTTCCCGTTCACCAAATCACTGCATTTATTTTCATTATTTTTTTGGACCGTGCTTATAGATTAAGCCATCTTCCAAATCGGCTACCAAAAAAGGATTAATTTTCTTAGTCTTTCACTAATTACGATGTTTTTAAAACTACTATAAGGTTACTATTTTTGGAATACTAATTATAAACACTTGATGGATTGCGAAATATTCATGGAATTTATAACAGCAATAATCAAATATTTGACTAACTTAATTAATATATTCATTTGATGGATAGTTTCATTGTTTTTATATATCACGATTTGGTTAATAAAAAGAACCGTACACGGTTTATCCTCTGATTGTATTATTCTTTAGCCATCATTCAATTCATAGATTTTTTATGCTCTCGTTCAATGATGTTTAAGGTAGATTTTTACAAATTTCAGTAATCGAACTGAACACATGTGAACTAAACCTAAAAAGTCGGATATGAAAATGATACATATTACATTTTAACTTTGATTAGATTGATTTTATTTTATTTTTATCTAAAAATCAACAAATCAATATCAAACGTATATAATCATGAGATTCATGTAAAATCGAGTTTCAAAAATGAAAAAAAAATACTGAAAAAAAAATGTGAACAGAAAAGCCAAATAGAATTGAATATTACCAAAACTAAAAACCTGTATATTATAAGATTTATATCCAAGTCGAGTAAGTGATAATTACAAGAGAGATATAGAGTCAGCAATATATAACACGGAGTGTCCAATCCTGTCGAGAGAACCATGTCGATTGACCTCTAGTTAGTTGCGTATGTGGCTTGTGTGCCGTTTTCATTTCTCACGAGTCACTTTCCTGTCGTTTTCTTTATAACCAACCTTGTTTTCATTCGCCAGGTCGACCAACTGTGGCCAACCACGTGTACCTTTCTTATCAGTCCAACTGGCGTTTTGCTGATTTCTTTCCGCCGTTAATACGCAGCCACGTAAGCCAGTCTGGCACAACAGTGAATTTATTTTATTTTATTTTCCGTATGATTCGTTTATTTAGGTGATCGGACTTTTCGAATGTTTTGGAAAATTTACTTCTTCGCTCCCGCCTACATAGTAAAAGGTAAAAAAGGATTACATTATTTGCTGCTAACCAAAACGTTCTAGCCAAAATCGGTATTAAAAAACTGCGATGATAAAACCATAGCGAAATTGGGTTTTAAAGGGACGGTATAATTTGTGTAAGAGTATATACAAGTAGCTAGCAACATCATATATATATATGGTAATTGGCAAACGTGAGATCGATTAACTAACAAAATACGTAAACGGTATGGAAAATTGGAGTACAGTTTACAACTTATAAATTATAATCCATTCTTGTTGATATTAACAGCTAATCGTATAGTGGATAACTGACATGCTTTCTACATTGCTGACAGTCCAATATAGAAATCGATTTTTCTATAAAACAAAAAAAAAGAGCACAAAAAAGCAGAGACATGCACCACTCTTAAGTCTTAGCCATGAAGCAATATTTTTAGCTAATTACAAATAAAACCGTAATTTTTAGATATCTAACGCATATGCATATTGTCGAAATAAATCTAGAAACAACACGATTTGAGTTTTGGATGCGTTATTGAGCTTCCAAACTCCAAACTCTGTGTACATTTTGACTTATTAAACCTAATCGGCTAAACCATCGACAGCACGACACGAGCCTTCGTACTAGGATTATAAAAAGAATTAGTGGTGCAAATAAATAAATATTTTATTGGAATTGGAAAGAAATCATATATCAGTGATGATTTGTAATGACTCCATCCAAATAAAAATGATTCAATCAGTCAGCAGAATTATGTTTCAGTGCTATCTGACTTGAATTCGAATATGATAGTTTAGGTCAAATTGGTAGAACTTACTAAATAAAGTAGGTGTAATAGAATGAAATGTAATAAACTTATATAGTAATCAGAAGAATAACATCTCTTAAGTGCCCTATTTTGCTTCTATTAGATACAACACAAAAGATTAGAAGAACACATAAAATTAGTCTACTTTTTAAAAAGAGATCTAGTATACCTCTTTTCCAAAAGATTTTTTTATTTATTTAATCAGTAAATAAAACCACTGACATGAAATTGCATGTATCTTTTTTACGTAGTCCTACATTGTTTACACCTTTTTTCAAAACAATCTATTTGGTTTTACCCCAAAAATATACAACCCAAAATTCAGGATTGCATAGTTGTCGAAAACCTTTGTTACCATTATTTGTAAAAAATTTCCATTATCATAGCATTCCTTTTCATCCGTACACCATTGTTACTTTTTAAAGGGCCATAGTAGAAAGAAGAAAAAAACATTTCCTATTATTGTTTTTTGTTGCTTTTAGCAATTAGCACAACGTTCAGCTCACCAAATCACATCACATCATATATATACCACATTGATCATCAAGTTACTTGCACTATCAAAAATCTTTCGTCAAAAAATTAAACTTTCACACGTTGATATATTGAGAACAAATTTTCTTCCACTTTCTCTTTATCATCAAATACCACCTGCTATTTTGGTTTTTGTTTTCACAACATTTATTATTACTTGCATTATTACCTCTCACCCTCATCTTCTTCTTTGATCGTACACTATCACTCGTCTCTTCTGAAAACAAAAATCATTACTTTCCAAAAAAACCTCTCTCCATTTTTTCCGGAAATAATTACTTCTTTTAGGTAAGAAAATCTAGTCTCTTGCCTTTGTGAGATCTCTAACGGAATCATGGCGGCTGTCGATTCAACTGATCGGCGGGACTTCATAGTGAACATCAACGGCCAAGAGAGTGGAGCCGTCGGTGCTACAGGGTCAAGCAGCAATGCTGAGGGAGGTAATATTTGGAAAGAGTCAAGCTATGACTTTTGGGATGGTGAAAAGGGTAAGAATGATAAGAAAGGAGACGACGAAGACGAAGACGGCGGCAGTTTCCATTTCAGGCAGCGGGGAGAGCGGAGGCATTCGTCAGCTGAGTTATCTGATCCGCCGTCGAAGCTAATTGGTCAGTTTCTTCACAAGCAGAGAGCTTCAGGAGATGAGATCTCTTTAGATGTTGAGCTTAACATGGCAGAGCTACAGAGCAACACGCCGCCACGTCCTGCAACTGCTAGCAACACGCCGCGACGTGGCTTAACGACGATTTCTGAATCTTCTTCTCCGGTTAAGACTAAAGTTAAAGCAGACGCAGTAAGACGGAGGCAGAACAGAACATCGCTAGGTGGAAGTAGCGACGAGGAAGGTCGAAACAGAGACGAAGCAGAGGTTTTGAAGTGTGGTTCGAAGAAACCGATGTTGAGTAGGAACAAGACCAAATCAAGATTGCAGGATCCTCCAACACCGACACATCCAGCGATTGACAAGACAGAGATGAAGTCTGGTCGGAGATCCGGGATTTTTAAATCTGGGTTTCTTGGGAAAAGCCCTAAAGCGGGTACTCCGGGTCGGAATGGGTTTGAGGAAGAAGAAGAGGAGGATCCGTTTCTAGACGAGGATTTACCGGAGGAATTCAAAAGGGACAAACTTAGCTTCTGGGTTTTCCTTGAATGGATAAGTCTAGTTCTGATAGTCACAAGTTTGGTCTGTAGCTTAACCATACATAACTTGCAACGCAAGACATGGTGGAAGCTGGATTTGTGGAAATGGGAAGTGACTGTTTTGGTGTTGATATGTGGGAGATTAGTCTCGAGTTGGATAGTGAGAATCATTGTCTTCTTGGTCGAGAAAAACTTCACTTGGAGGAAAAGGGTTTTGTATTTCGTCTACGGAGTGAGAAAATCTGTTCAAAACTGCTTGTGGTTAGGGCTAGTGTTGCTCGCGTGGCATTTCTTGTTCGATAAGAAAGTCGAAAGAGAGACTCGGAGCACTGCTCTTCGGTATGTGACGAGAGTGTTGGTATGTTTGCTTGTGGCTCTTATCATTTGGTTGGTTAAAACAATTCTGGTTAAAGTTTTGGCTTCATCGTTCCACATGAGCACTTACTTTGATCGGATTCAGGAGTCGTTGTTCACTCAATACGTGATTGAAACTCTCTCCGGTCCTCCTTTGATGGAGATTCAGAGAATGGAGGAAGAAGAGCAACAAGTAGCAGAAGATGTTAAGAGCTTAGAGAAATTAGCCGGAGCTAAGCTGCCTCCAGCTCTAAAAGCGACCGTCAAGAGTTTTATGAAAGTCGGGAAAAGTCCGGGACTGAATCGGATTGGTTCTAAGAGAGGAGAAGATGGCGAAGGGATTAGGATTGATCAGTTGAAGAGAATGAACACAAAGAATGTGTCTGCTTGGAACATGAAGAGATTGATGAATATAATACTAAAAGGCGCTATTTCTACTTTGGATCAAAATATGCAGGACACTACTCAGGAGGATGAGGACGCTACGCATATAAGAAGCGAGTACGAAGCTAAATGCGCAGCTAGGAAGATTTTTCACAACGTCACCGAGCCAGGTTCTAGGTATATACCTTGAATTTGATCATATTTCTCAAAGTTCTTGATTTGTTTGGTTTCAGCTCAAAATCTTGATAGGATTTTTCTGGTTTAATTTAGGTACATATATTTGGAAGACTTCTTGCGTTTTCTATGTGAAGAGGAGGCTGAAAGAGCCATGGCTCTCTTTGAAGGAGCTTCAGAGAGCGATAAGATCAGCAAGTCTTGCCTCAAGAATTGGGTGGTAAGTCTCAAATTCAATATATCAATTAAGAATCTTTACATGGAAACAGAGTTATCTAATCTCGCGAGTTCTTTCACAGGTTAAGGCGTTTAGAGAAAGGAGAGCTCTGGCTTTGACCTTAAACGATACAAAAACAGCAGTGGACAGACTTCACCGTATAATCAACGTGGTAATTGGCATTATAATCATAATCATCTGGCTTCTTATACTAGGAATCGCCACAACCAGATTCTTGCTAGTCTTAAGCTCTCAGCTCCTTCTAGTAGCCTTTGTATTTGGAAACTCCTGCAAAACCATCTTCGAAGCCATCATTTTCCTTTTTGTTATGCACCCATTTGATGTCGGTGACCGATGTGAAATCGACGGTGTTCAGGTTTGTTCCCTATTATACAACAATTTTTTGTTTCTTATAATAATATGGTGACCTTGTTCTGATATTTTTTTCTTGTTTATATACCAGTTGGTAGTGGAGGAGATGAACATATTGACGACTGTTTTCTTGCGATATGATAATCAAAAGATCATATATCCGAATAGTGTCCTCGGCACAAAACCTATAGCTAACTATTACCGAAGTCCCGATATGGGAGACGCGGTTGAATTCTGTGTTCATATAGCAACTCCTCCTGAAAAGATCACTGCCATTAAACAGAGAATACTAAGGTTCGTCGTTAAACCCTAAATCTGACCGATATACTAGGTTAAGTCTCTTGAAAGTGAAGTCTAAACTATATTCTTATGTTTTGATGCAGTTACGTAGACAACAAGAAGGATTATTGGTATCCTGCACCTATGATTGTGTTCCTAAGCATGGATGACTTGAATAGTGTGAAGATAGCGGTGTGGTTGACACATAGAATGAATCATCAAGACATGGGAGAGAGGTATATAAGAAGAGGTCTATTACTAGAGGAAGTGGGAAAAACTTGTAGAGAGCTAGATATCGAGTATCGCTTATATCCTCTTAACATTAATGTTCGAAGTCTCCCTCCTACGGCTAATCCAACTTCTTCAGACCGCATTCCTCCTTCATGGATGCAACAACGCGGTCCTTGAATTTGAAAGATTCTAGAGAAACAGAGAAATGCATTTTTCGTTGCGTTATGGGAAAGAAGATTATGATTGTTAATGGTGTATATAATATGTATGAGTGGTTTTGTAAAAGTTGAAGTAAGTTAGTTTGTGGTAATTTAAGCAATAAGTAGTCATTGTTGTAGCTAAGTTATTGGCCTTGAGACATTTTATGATGTTGTTCTACTAAATCGAGGAAATGAAAGCGCAATTGTACAAACATTATTAACTATAACTCTATAAGTCTATAACTAATTAATCCAATAAAAAGTACTGTAAAATATAATAGGTCAAAAAATATTTAGTTATGTATAGAAAGTTGAAAGTTGAAAACCTCACATTAATAAAAAAAAAATTTCTTCTTCTAAAATATCACTGAAAATGATAAAATGATTTTATTATAATTTTTGCAAATTACTCGAGTTTTAACTAAGCATATACTCCCATATTTTTAAAAAGAAGAATATATAATTTATAAATGGAATTGATGAGAAGGAAATGAAATTGAAGTTTTTCGTAACGTCAAAACACATTGAGATTATGATAAATAGTTTAGATTAAAGTGTTTTGAGAGATTTGTTATTCTTCGACCATCTTGTTAGCTAGGTCAATATACCCTTAAATATGTATTTGACAATGTAGTTAACTAGTTATCATTTACCATTAACAGGATTCATATTTATAAATTAAACATTATCTTAACATCTTAATTTTGAATACTATAAGTCTATAATTAACAAAAAGAAAGAATATTGGATTAATTGAGATCGGATCACTAATCAGATCTATCCAACCGCGCCAAAAACCGCGTTTACAACGAAACCGGGATAAATTCGGATCCAAAACCGGATTTTGGTTTCTCCTCCATCGGTTTAACCCACCCGAACCCCTAAATGCGGGTCTTTAAAACCCAAATCGTCCATCGGATCTGATATTCTTCGATCCAGCTTCTTCCACCCGTAACCCTTAAAAGAGCTCCTCGGATCCTCCGATTCTAGTCTCCAAAGATTCTGACGGCTTTGCTTTTTTCTCTTATAAACAAAGGTGTCCAAATTTCAAACTTTCTTGCTATTGCTCTGTTCTTCTTTCACTCTCTCGGCTAATTTCTTGATATCAAAAGCTTGCTCGCAAAATTCATAAGGGTTTTGTTTGTTTCTAGTGTATGACTAATTTCATCCTAAAGTTTGTACCTTTGATTGATTTCATTGAATTTTGTGTGGTGGTTTTTATTGTTGAATAATGTGGCGCATCCTGGTTTTATGATTTGATGATCTCTGTTGCAATGGTGATTTTTTTTTGGTTTTGATCAAAGCTATGACTGTGTAATGCTGATGGTGATGCTTTGGGATGATCTTTGTAACGCTCATGCCATTCTAATTGTGTAAATTAGTCTCAAGTTTGTTGCTTTGATCAATGAATGTGGTGCATTCATCAAGTAGGCTTTCGTCTTACTGAACTTGGTTTTGATGCTGATGGTGTGATGCTCTAGGATAATCACAGAACTCTCACGCCATTGTAATTGTGTAAAAAAACTGATCTTTTTGTTTCAGTCTAATTGTGTTGTTTAAATCAATGAATAGGGATTTTGGTGTAGCAGGGATACAAGTTTTGTATGATGGATGAATCAAATGAGATAATCTTGCAGAAATCAAAGAGGTTGACATCTGTTGTCTGGAATTACTTTGAGAGAGTGAGAAAGGCTGATGTGTGCTATGCTGTTTGCATTCAGTGTAATAAAAAACTCAGTGGTTCGAGCAACAGCGGAACAACTCATCTTCGGAACCATCTTATGCGGTGTCTCAAAAGAACTAATCACGACATGTCTCAGTTGCTGACACCTAAAAGAAGGAAAAAAGAGAATCCAGTTACTGTTGCTACTATCAATTTTGATGACGGTCAAGCGAAAGAAGAGTATCTTAGACCTAAGTTTGATCAGGACCAACGAAGGGACGAGGTGGTTCTAAGCCGAGGAAGTGGTGGAAGGTTTAGTCAAGAAAGGAGTCAGGTTGATCTTGCACGTATGATTATTTTGCACAATTATCCGTTAGCCATGGTTGATCATGTTGGATTCAAAGTTTTTGCTAGGAATCTTCAGCCGTTGTTTGAAGCTGTGCCAAATAGCACAATTGAGGATTCATGTATGGAGATTTACATTAGGGAGAAGCAGAGAGTGCAGCACACTTTGAATCATTTATACGGTAAAGTCAATCTTTCGGTGGAGATGTGGTCTTCCCGGGATAATTCTAACTATGTGTGTTTGGCCTCTAATTATATCGATGAGGAGTGGAGGCTACATAGGAATGTTCTAAACTTTATCACCTTGGATCCTTCTCATACTGAAGATATGCTCTCGGAAGTGATCATCAGATGTTTGATTGAATGGAGTCTTGAGAACAAGCTTTTCGCTGTTACGTTCGACAGTGTTTCTGTTAATGAAGAGATTGTCCTGCGAATTAAAGACCATATGTCTCAGAGCAGCCAGATATTAATCAACGGGCAGTTATTTGAGTTGAAATCTGCCGCTCATCTTCTGAATTCTCTTGTCGAAGATTGCTTGGAGGCTATGAGAGATGTGATCCAAAAGATTCGAGGAAGTGTGAGATATGTCAAGAGCTCGCAATCAACACAAGTAAGGTTCAACGAAATTGCTCAACTCGCCGGAATCAACTCCCAGAAGATCTTGGTTCTTGATTCTATTGTTAACTCGAACTCTACGTTCGTGATGCTTGAAACCGTATTGGAGTACAAGGGTGCGTTTTGCCATCTGCGTGATCACGATCACAGCTTTGATTCATCTCTAACCGACGAGGAGTGGGAATGGACAAGATACGTTACTGGTTATCTTAAACTTGTATTCGATATTGCCTCTGACTTTTCAGCAAACAAATGTCCTACAGCAAATGTATACTTTGCTGAGATGTGTGATATCCACATCCAGTTGGTCGAGTGGTGCAAGAACCAGGACAACTTCTTGAGTTCTCTCGCAGCAAATATGAAGGCTAAATTCGATGAGTATTGGAACAAATGCAGCCTTGTTTTAGCAATCGCTGCGATATTGGATCCGCGATTCAAGATGAAGTTGGTAGAGTATTACTACTCTAAGATCTATGGCAGTACCGCTCTGGATCGTATCAAGGAAGTGTCGAATGGTGTCAAGGAGCTTCTTGATGCATATTCGATGTGCTCAGCCATTGTCGGTGAAGATTCCTTCTCTGGATCCGGTTTAGGTAGAGCTAGTATGGACACTAGAGACAGACTGAAAGGGTTCGACAAGTTTCTTCACGAGACTTCTCAGAACCAAAACACAACAACGGATTTGGACAAGTACTTGTCTGAACCGATCTTTCCCCGTAGTGGCGAGTTCAACATTCTGAATTACTGGAAGGTCCATACACCAAGATACCCTATCCTCTCTTTGTTGGCCCGTGACATTTTGGGTACGCCGATGTCAATCTGTGCGCCTGATTCAACCTTCAACTCTGGGACACCGGTGATCTCTGATAGTCAGAGTTCCTTGAACCCTGATATCAGACAGGCTTTGTTCTGTGCACATGACTGGTTGTCTACAGAAACAGAGGGTACAATCTCAAACTCTATTTAAGTCTTCTTCTCCTTTATAAGAATTCAAAAGCCAATCAATCATCAACTCCTACTGACTTAAATCTCTTATAACGAGCCAAGAAATTCTACCATTGTCTAGACAATACCCTCAAACTCTGTGAAGAGAAGAACAAAATACAAGGTATTGAGGTCTTTGCGTTCCTCACTTCCACCGTTTTCTTCATCATTCTAAGTGAATAAATTTTTATTTTCCTCGATACACATTAACTTTACTAGTTTTGAATTGTGGTAGGATGAAAAGATCATGGAATGTCACTCGTAGTTCTCTAAGGTGGTGAAACTGAAGAGAAAGCCAAATGCTTTTAGATGGTCGTGTTGCGTAGATGGAACAGAAAGTACAGAAGTTTAATTTATTTATGCATTTGAGTTTGCTGTTTGTAACAAATAGAATCCTCAAGTTTAAAGCAAAGGGAAATAAGTTAAAGTCAATTTTGTTTCTTCTTTTTCTATATCTTGCTTAACATGAAAACAAAACAGGGATTATAGAATAGGAGTAGGAGGAACCAATAATGAAAGGAGAGACAACTCCAACAAATCGATCTGTGTAATAACATTAATGGAAAACAAAGATGTGTTGTGACGTAGAATGAGTGAAGACAGCTACATGCAAGTCGTAGAATGCAAAAAAAGAGAGTAAATGAATCAGATAAAACTATAGTAGAAACATTATAGTGAACACAGAGCGGGGAAGTGCGTGTGTGTGTCTGTGTTTTACGTTCTCTTGTTAGGTTCGAAGACGTATTTGATCAACGAATCTTTGATGGAAAGCATCTCTGGAAACTCCTTGCTGAGCTTGGCACCATCCATCTCGTTGTTGCTCCGTGGAGCAACAATGACCTTAGCCTGTTCTTCCAAATTGAAGTTGGACCATTTGAAATCAGGCTCGATGTAACTCTTGTACATCTCTAATATCTCGTTGTGGCTCACCACTCCTGGATTGGTGAAGTTCCATATTCCCCTTAGGTTCCTCTTCGCCATCTCGATCGAGATTGGTAAGAGTTCATCTAGTATGGTCATGCTGTTTGGAATGTTCACCACTTTGTTGTAACGCGAGATCTTCGTGATGAAGTTTCGCGGGTTATTTAAGTCAGATGAGATTGGCATCCGCACTCTCAAGGTGCATACGTTGTCAAATTCTCTTAGAAGCTCTTCCACCTGGCAAAAATAGAAACAAGAGGATTTTTTATGGACAGAGTTCAAGAGACTGAGGATCAGATGTGATTTGGTTATGTGATATTATCTTACCATTGCCTTTGTTTTTGAGTAGAAAGAACCAGTGAAATTCGGTTTATCTTCTTCCTTAAAACCAATCCCTGAACCTTCTGGATGTGCAGCGTCATACTCGAATATACAACCAGTGGCAAAGTTCATCATCAACAGATCATTCTCTCTGCAAACATCTGCAAGAGTCAAAGTTCCAGCAACGTTGACTCGGATGGTTTCAGTTTTGTGAGATTCACACCAGTCAACATTGGGTCTCCCAGTTAAACCAGCGGCGTTGAAGACATGACTTGGTTTGATGCTGCGAATATCTGCGATGAGAGAAGCTCTATCCTCTAGTCTTCCTTTTCCATACTCGTAAGGAATCCCTTGTTTCTCACATAGTTTTCCCAGAAGACCACCGAGCCACCCAGTCTTCCCATAGATGAGGAACTTCAAGGATCTTTTGTCTCCGGAACAACCAGCCTTGGTGGGAGTAACCACCGTGAATGTCTGATTACCATCTGCATTCTTGTGCTCGTCAGAGCCATCAGAGTGTCGGTCACCGGGCATCATCAACATCCGTGGATGAGGAAGCAGAGCTCCAGAAACATCGCCCCACCACTCAGGGTTCTCAGTATACCATTCCATTGTCTTCCTCAGTCCTTCTTCCCAATTGGTTCGCTCACACCATCCTAATTTCTTCAGCTTCTGGTCATCGAGGAAGTACCTCTGGTCATTGAATGGCCGGTTTTCCACATACTGAATGGTGGAGTCAGGGTCTATCCCAAAGAGTTTACTGATGTCATTAGCCACATCAATCACTCTCCTTTCTCTCGTTGTCCCTATATTGTAGACATGGTTAACTTCCCCTTTGTGAAGAACAACCTCAAATGCCTCAGCAACATCTTCGCAGTAGAGATAACTTCTCACATTAGATCCATCTCCGTGGATTGGGAGAGGCTTCCCATTCATGGCCAAGAGGATGAACTTAGGAATCAACTTTTCAGGAAACTGGTTAGGACCATAAACATTGTTCCCGCGAGTTGTTATAACCGGCAACCCATATGATCTACCATATGCCATGACAAGCATCTCAGCTCCAGCTTTAGTGGCGGAGTATGGATTAGTTGGGAGCAACTGAGAAGCCTCGTGATTACCCACTGAAGCATCCTCATCAGTCTCTCCATAGACCTCATCAGTACTCACATGGATGAACCTCCTGATCTGGCCAGTGACTTTACAAGCTTCCAAAAGGACATGGGTACCATAAATATTGTTCTTGGTAAACTCAAAGCTATTACCGAAAGAATTGTCAACATGGGTTTGAGCAGCAAAGTGCATAATGGTGTCGATTTCTTCAGTGATGAGAAGGTAGTTGACGAGATCAGCACTGGCGATATCTCCTTTCACAAACTTGAAGTTGGGAGAGGATTTAGAAGGATTAAGGTTCTTCAGATTAGAACAGTAATCAAGCTTGTCAAGCACAACAATTTTGTAGTCAGGGTAGCTGCGAACTAGTCTGTTAGCAACATGAGAGGCTATGAATCCAGCAGCCCCAGTGATGAGGATGTTCTTAGGCTTATATGTAGCCATCTGCAACATCAAAACCCATGAAAATTCAATTCAGAAAAGCTTCATTGACAGACGAAACAGCACAAGAAAAACTTCATCTTGCGACATTTAATCAAACAGTTAGACTACACACTAAGCAGAACCATTCAAAAATCTATCCTTTTTTACAAAATTTCACTGTGTGATTCAGTACAATCAAAGTCATGAGATTCGAATTGATAAAAGGACAAGCTACAACTATTAATCCAAAATTCGAAATGATCAAGGAAAAAATAAGGCAGATCTAGATCCAGAAGTATGTATGACAAATGTAGCAAATCCAAATACGCTAAAATTTCCCAGATTTAGCAGCAGATCCAGTGGAAAACGATGAGAAAGCATCATGAACCGAAAAAAAAAAAAAAACTTCAGGATACGGCATCAAACGCAGAACGAAGACGTACAATAACGAATTGAGCTTAGAGATTTATAGAGAATTGAGGGAAAGAGAAAGAGTTCACATACCGGATCGATTCAGATCAAGATGAAGATGAACCCAAGCTTGAAGAATATGCAGAGATGGATTAAAGGAGGGAAAAATCGAGGAGAGGAGAGAGATCAATGGAAATAAATAAAAAAAGGAGTGTGAAGAAAGAGAGGGAACGAAGGAAAACGAATGAGCGTCTCAAATGAGTAATTTTGAGACAGTTACGGAGAACCAGTGGGAGACTACGCAATGACCAAATTACCCATTACTACTACTACTACGCTTTAGAAATTAATTTCATCACACATTCAAACTAAACAAATAGTTAGAACAAAAATTACCATTAATAAAATGGTAATAAATAAAATGATAATTTTGAACACATCGACTACTCATCTATGATTTGTACCGAAAGATGACTAAAAAAGTTTGTTTTACAAAAAAAAAAAAGATGACTAATTTTTTTTAATACATTTTACAATTTGGTTTGATTTGGACATCAAGTTATTTTTGTAGTCTATATTTTGGTATATTCTTGGTGGCTAAGAAATATATACATATGCTTTAATTATATTCCAATTCATAAGATTTAGTCTATCTCAACTTGTTTTAATGGTTTTTCTTTTCCCATGCACGTTGATATTATCGTGTAAAGTGTAAACTTTTGCTAGGAAACCACTTTCTCTAGTACCAAACTAGTAGAAAGCATTTTTCTCCTCCAATAAATCACTTTTAATTAACACTTCAAACACCGTCTTTACATTGTTTATTTTATAGAATTCCACCTCGCTAAGCAAGTGCTGCTTTATATAATTAATTCCATCTCCAATGTTATCTCCATGCCAACTAAAACAATAGAAGAAGCAGCTTTCATCTCCCAATGTCGTCTAACGAAATCGCCCCTGTGGATCCTACCGATGTTTTTCTTGATATGGATCCCATCCTCCCGGAAGATTCGCCGGCAACCAGCTTGTTCACGAGACCCCTCGCTTTGAAAGAACAATATGTGTGGGAGCCCTATGACAGCGAGAAGCTTCCGGAGACATTAGCCTCAGGGATTCAAAGGTTTCTTCGTGTAGCAAACTTGGTTGAGTCTGATGATCCTCGTGTTGCTTATCTATGTGAGTTTACTTTACTCTCGTCTAATTCCCTAAATTTGAGTACTACTTTAGGATTTTCTCTGTTTTTGAGTCGAAATTCACGCTTTCTTGTTAAAGAATCATAATTTATATGTTAATCTTTTTATTTTTTCTGGTCGTAGGCCGTTTTTATACTTTTGAAGAAGCTCACCGCATTGACAGTAGATCTAACGGAAGAGGTGTACGACAGTTCAAAAATTCTCTTCTTCGAAGGCTAGAGAAGGCAAGTCACCTAAGAGTAGAAAACGTGACACTGATTCTAGCTAGTTTCTTGATTTTTTTTAAGATATGACCGATCATATGAATGGTGTGGATCAGTCTCCGGATAATTCATGAAATTTCTAACCTTATATATTAAGTTGTTATGTTGTTTGTCTTGATCTTTAATTTGTTTACTTGTAGTAGGATGACGAGTTTACTATAAGAAGAAGAAAGGAAATAAATGATCATAAGGAACTCAAACGTGTTTATCATGCTTACAATGAATACATCATCAGACATGGTGCATCATTCAATTTGGATAATAGGTATATATATATCCTCCATTTTTAAAAAAATCTACTGACTATTGCTAGTTCTAGTTCAATTTCAACGAACCAACATTAACCTATGGAAATTTATCTGAATATAGTCAGCAAGAGAAGTTGATAAATGCACGCAGCATTGCTTCTGTTTTATATGAAATTCTAAGGAAAATCGAATCAAGTATGGGCCGTGCCTCAACCCCAGAAAGTATACAATTAAACCGGGATGAGGAGATTGGTGAGCTCCTTGATATGGACACCTCAATGGAGGAGACCAACAAGATAAATTCGGACGAGACCTTTGTCGACCAAAAAGCCGAGTTGGTAGTTGAGAAGAGCAAAGTCTTAGAGGACGAGAGACTAACTCAAATGTTTCAAGGAGACCACCAATATCTCACCCAAGATGAAAAAGATGACATATACAAAGAGGTGACACTTTTGAATTTTTAAAAATTATTTATTTTCTAACAATAATTTTATAAGTTATCAACTAACTTTCTTTTAAAAGTATTTTTTTGGGGGTTTTAGGAGGTTCAAATAAAGAAAGACAAACGTTTTGCATATGGATCAATGAAGGCGGTTCCATCTTTGTTTTACGAAGATAAGTATCTCGAGACACAAGAAAAGTTGAACAAGCTGGAGAAGAAGATTGAAGAGATGGAGCTGAAACTCAAGGATGTCGACTTTTGGACTAACATGATGCAAAACATGTTTCCAGACCAAGTACCTCCATCTATGAGAGCAAACCAAACCGATAACAACAAAAACGACAAACTAAGCCTTTAAATTTTATCTTCTATCTAGTTGTTCTATTCCTATGGTTTGTAAGACACTAAATATTTACATTTAAGTTATCTTTGAACTTATGTTTTCGAATATTTAATTAGTTTACAAATTATATTTTTGTCTACGAATTGCATGACAGGAAAAAAGAGAGAGATCTAATTCCTTAAAACATATATTCAAAATACGGATCTATTTGATAAAAGAATAGAAAAGTAGATCAAAGTTTTATTTTAAATATGGAAAATATTAATAACTAGAGTATGTATGGAATTAATTTTGTATAGATACTGCTTGGAAATATAATCCATTTTGAAACGGTAAAACAAAAAGAATTTATTATTTTTAATGTAAGAGAAGATTTTTCTTTTTTAACCATCGTAGTTGATAATCACTTTTTTTGCGGTGCATATGGCACACTACCGATGGAGCTGGCTTGTTCAATAATTTAACAACAACTTCTACCTATCAATTCTCAGCCACACTTATTTTTTAACCCATGCGTTTTTTTTTTTTTATTGTACGATTCAAGGAAATTGCGACAGAGGAAATATTTGCACGTTTAGAAATACACAAATTATTTGTTGATGTCTACGTGATGTGATTTATTGATTTATGTATCTCAAACTTTTTCGGACACATTCATCATAACTTGTTAACTTTTAATTCGACAAGGCCTGGTCATAATTATTTAGAAAAATAACAAAACTAGACACATTTGATTACTTAGGTTATATATTTCTCCTTTTGACAAAAAAAAGGTTATATATTTCTCCGTTTAATTAAATTATATAATGAATAACATCATATTCAAAACCAAGACATTCAGAGCGCCACAAATATTTTAAAATCAATAGCAAAAGTCTCCTAATGACTTTTCTTTTGCTTAATTCACGTGTTTTTCTGGTTAATCTAGTTGATATTTCTACGTAATTGTTCAAAAATAAAATATATTCTACGTTACATTATAAATCAAATATTTATTTTATTTAATGCCGTATACATTTTGTATACACCCGAAATCGAATGGTATATATAATTTCTGAAAATTGGATAAGCTTAAGTGCTTAGCCACTTGATTACTACAATGTCGTAATTAGATCATTCACGTAATTAAAATTTAAAACAAATGTTCTGAATGGTTGGTGACAGACTGACAGTGACTAATGGATAAACTCATGTGTCTCGCGCTCGATTATCGGCTTATTACATGAGTTATGTTATATAGGTTATAATGGTTATTGTAAAGAGAAAGGTTTAAATCTGTTTAACCAATCAGCTTAATGAAGAATAAATGTGTCACAAAGTAAAAGTCAAACCCATTGAATACATATATAGAATAGAAAAATTCGTGATATTAGCGTAACGTTAGCTAGATTGAAAGATTGATTGTCCCACGCTTTGTTATACAGATCGCGTGGCGTCGTACTTTAAACATACTTCAGCGAAACAGCGACATGGCTTAATCAACTATATCATCGGTAATTTGATATATCAATAAAGTGATTTATCGGAAAAACGTTAATTTCTTCACAAGTTGGAGTATATGTATTCACTCGCGTACGTAAGTTATAATTTCAGATAACGTAGATAATAACTTCACTCATAATATAAATGATTGTACTTTAATTGTAATAATGAGCGTATGAGTAGCGTCTCGCTAGGATAGTATACGTGTTGACCAAATTGAGAGGCAAATCCGCAAATGAGATCCTGAAAGAAGAATAAGTTTATGATGGTTTTCTGGAAACCAAATGGGATTTGATCACTCGAAGGGTTTTATTAACGATGCTCTTAAAAACAGTATAATTGTTATAAAAAGAAAGAAAGTGTAATTTACGTGTGCCATTGGATTTTCTTTTTCCTTAGGGTTTTAAGATTATGATGAGTGACTCAGCGCGAGACACATGAGTTAATCCCGAACGCTTGTTGAAGTAGACTAGAACATACGACCACCAAATGTTAATTAATATTATTCTATTCTTTATCATTTTAAAATTCTAAGAGAATGTCAAATGTAGACCACTCAAAAGAAAAAAAAAAGAAGCTCCAAACTCAATCCAAAAAACGAGAAAAATTGATTGGTCAGCAACTATTTTCAGATAATCAAGTTGAGATCAATGTCGACGGGGATCAACGTTACAGCTCAGGCTATAAAACAGAGAAGACATATTATTTAAGTGTCTCTTTTAGGCATGATTTTCAAAACCTTTCGAGTTTTTTCAATCTTTTTAATCAATGGGATCAAATTTCGAATATCATTAAGACTTTTAAGAGAATTTTTAGACCATTATGCATATGTTTACCTTAATTTTTTCATGATCTATATTATTTTAAATGGAATTTATTAACAAATATGTATAACGTTACGACACTTTTTCGTAATTAATTTGTTTGTAAGATAGTTAAACAGTAGACAAAGCCAAATATGGACCGCATATATATAGTCGTACACATTCAGCCTTTTGCTCCTTACCTTTTTAAGAAAGTCTTCTTTTAAGTTTCTGGGTTTCAGTTTTTTTTTTTTTAAAATAAAAGTTTCTATAAGAAGAAATCTCGTCTCTGTTTAATTCTCTCTTTAACGTTTTGATCCGTTTCCATAAGAACATAACAGAGCAAGAAAAAAAAGAAAGCACAAGCTTTGTTGTTCTGAAGAGAAAACAAACAAAACAGAGAGTTTAAGACAGAGAGAAGCTCATGGATGTTTTTGCTTTCAATGCTTCTTTATCCATGTGTAAAGATGTTGCCGGAATCGCAGGTAATAACTTTATCCTATTCACTGTTTTTTTTTTGTTTGGTAATTTTAAGCTAATTGTGGTAAAACCCAATATTCAAATTCCTTTTTTGATTCCATGTAATATATATAACTAGATCTGGCTTAGGTTCCATGAATATCCCCAAATCAGTATATATTTTGGCCATTTTTGGTCCGCATATTTTCCTTTTCTAGGCACTGAAACAACGTTAATAAGATTCAAATTTGTTTCTGAATTTTGTCGGAAAAATTCTAGAAATCTGCTTCTGTAGAGTCCAAATTGATGCAATTCACAAACAAAGATAGAAACTTTTTTCCATTTGTTAATATCACTGTTTCATTTGTTCTTCTGTGTTCAGGCAACATATTTGCATTTGGACTCTTCGTTTCACCAATGTGAGTTCTTCTTATTCACTTATTCGTTGTATGTATTAAACAGAGTTTTTCTTTGTCTATGGACTTGACTGTTTTTTCTTCTTTCAGGCCAACGTTTAGGAGGATCATGAGGAACAAATCGACGGAGCAATTCTCCGGTTTACCATACATTTACGCTCTCTTAAACTGCTTGATCTGCCTTTGGTATGGCACACCTTTCATATCACACAGCAATGCCATGCTTATGACTGTGAATTCCGTTGGAGCTACGTTTCAGCTTTGCTACATTATCCTCTTCATCATGCATACAGACAAGAAGAACAAGGTTTTTGGATTGTTTCTACTTCTTACTCACACAAACAAATTATTGTTTTTTTTTCTAACTCTAAATCAACATTTTGATCATGGCAGATGAAGATGCTTGGTTTGCTTTTTGTGGTGTTTGCTGTGGTTGGAGTGATTGTAGCTGGAAGTTTGCAGATACCTGACCAGCTCACACGGTGGTACTTTGTCGGGTTCTTGAGCTGCGGTTCTCTTGTTTCAATGTTTGCCTCGCCGTTGTTTGTTATTGTAAGTTCCCAAAAAATGTCAACAAATCTTTTCAAAATATATATGTAGCTTTCTTGATTGCCTGACTTGTTTGGTCTTTGCAGAACCTAGTGATTCGGACTAAGAGCGTTGAGTTTATGCCGTTTTATCTCTCGCTATCGACTTTCTTGATGAGTGCTTCCTTCCTTCTTTACGGGTTATTCAACAGCGATGCCTTTGTTTATGTAAGTTACTCAACAATATTTCCTATTGGAATCTCTGTTTTCTTTCATTAGATAGTACTAATTACAAAACTTGTTGTTTTTTTGGCCACTCAGACACCAAATGGAATAGGAACGATTCTTGGCATTGTGCAGCTGGCTTTGTACTGTTACTACCACAGGAATTCTATAGAAGAAGAAACAAAAGAGCCTTTGATTGTTTCTTACGTGTGAGGTTCGCGCAAAGAAGCAAATTTATAGTGGGGAAATTAAAAGAAACCAGAAAATGTGGTGACATCAAGATTCTTTGTTGTTGTTGTTATTGTTGTCTACTCTGTGTAGCTCATTGTGACTATCTACCGGCTTTCATTCTCTCATGGCGTGAAGATGTTTATTCTCTCTGCTTCTGTCATGATCGAAGGATGGAAGTCTTTTTCAGTTTTGATGGCTCAATTGCTGAAGATTATGTGAAGACACATGACAGATTCACTGGTGTACGTGGGTTTTGTTTTTGTGTGGTGGAAATCTCATGGTGGGTCGATAACGTTTGTCCATATATTGTTTGTTTTTTTTGAAGATTACTCTATTTTTTTGTTCATAAGATTTTTTTTCTTTGATATGGAAATCTCTGGTGGGTTGATTTGAAGACGTTTGTTAAGGATTATTCTATTTTGTCTGTTCATAAGATTTCCACTTTCTCTGTCCCTCCAAGCAATCAAAAAGACACACACACAAAAACCATCTAAGTTGGAGCAAATTGTCTGTTCATAAGATTGTGCTTTTCCTTTGTACCTCTAAGCAATCAATAACACACACAAAAAAAACAAAGGAAAGAAAATTTGCATCTACATCACTTAAGACATTGATACATACACATTTTTTTAGCGCTCTCAGAATCTGACCTTTAATTTCATTGTGGTTTATAACTTGTAGTACACGAAACTTCAAGAGACTTCCTTCTAGAGAAAATCACTGTCAAAGCAAATCTCTCAGAGTTGTTCTTACCACAGAACTCTGTTTTACCTACAAAAACAGCAATGACAAGAACTTATATCCATCTCTGACCAAAACCAAAAAACACTTTTGTTGTTAAATTTAGGTCAGGAGTAAATTAACACTCACTTTTTCTTGAAGCTGAGGATGATGACGCGGATGGCCACATTCATCATACAATATAAGGCCGCTAAACCGAGGCAATTCACATTTCTCACCCATCAGAATTGGTCGCTGCCAAACCGGATCAACCGCATTAAGACTCCTTTCTTTAACCGCAAGCAATGGTGGCTGCCGCCTTGTTTCCATCTCCATCCACTTCGCAGCAGAGCTCCAACAAAAAGAACCCATCAACGTTCTTTTCACTTTGCTCCACTTACATTTCCTCTTTTCCTCCATAGTCCTTGACCCAAACGCTGTTTCAGACGCCCACTCTGCGTCTGCTACTTGCTTCCCTCGAGAATTGCGGTTGAGAAACGCTGCGGCTATGCAGAGTAGCGTTACCGCAGCCGCTGTTCCGACCAAGATCACAACGGCTTCTTTCGTAGTTAGCTTCAGTTTCTCCTCCAACTTCCACAAGGCTTCCATTTTTTGCTAAATTTGGGGTCTTTTTTAGTAGTCTATCTTGAGAGCTAAGTATATAGGTGAAATTGGTGAGCTTCATGTGAATTCCACCGTTATAGATTTATTCATCATTATGGTATTTATAACCTATAGTTTCTATATACCCATCAATAAAATCTTTCATCTCACCTTGTTGATTCATTGTGTTGGGTATAGATATAAGTGGGGTATTAAATATATCCGTTGTAGTCTTCGTAACGCAAACTATATAAATTTATTGTGCATACGAAAAAAAATTAAATGTAACATTTGTTATTAGTCGTATGATTGTAACGTTTTGTATGATTGTAAGGTTTTGGAAAGTTGTGTAACCTTCCGTATTGTTTTTAAGTTGAGAGTTAATCAGGAAGGTAGTCAAAATTTTGGTTCAAGATTAGCAAAGAAATGAATGATCAAATTGTAATCAGGTAGGTAGTCAAATTTTGATTAATTTTTTTTTAAGATTTGAGGTTACTTGCATGATTTGTAGTATGGAATCTATATAGCTTGTAGGGACAGAAGGTTTTGATGAGATCACGAGCCATACAATGTCTATTCATGTTCTTGTTGGGTGGACCTAGTGGACCTTGTGGTACCACAAATTAAAGATGAAGGATCAAATTGAAACATCCAAAACATTTTGGTGCAAATTGAAACTCAGGTAGTATCATGGAGATATAATGTGTAAATACAAATTACTAAAAGGAGTAATTTAAAATATTACTATTAGTAAACGAAACCTCCGCTTTATCTACTTTTCCGGCGAATTGGAAGGGTTTTGATCTCCTTGAGCAAATCGGAGATTCTTTCTACAGTTGTGCGAACGTTCTTATAATAAGTTTTTAGTTGATCGATCTCCGATTTAGTGAACTAGGCGTCATCTTAAGAACCCTAATTTGTTTTCTCCGGTTGTGAAAACTTCTGTTGTTCGTCGTCGAAGGTCAGTTCGTGATTCTGAGTTTGTACACCTTTTCGTTTCCTCTGTTGGCACTCGAATTTTCCAGGAAGTGAAACTAGAATTTGATTCTGCGTAGTATTGAACATTAAGATAATGTCTGGAAGAAATCGTGGACCTCCTCCTCCATCAATGAAAGGTGGATCTTACAGTGGTTTACAAGCTCCGGTTCATCAACCGCCTTTCGTTAGAGGCTTAGGAGGAGGACCAGTGCCTCCTCCTCCTCATCCTTCTATGATTGATGATAGTAGAGAACCTCAATTTAGAGTAGATGCAAGAGGTCTTCCTCCACAATTTTCGATTCTGGAGGATCGTCTCGCTGCTCAGAATCAAGATGTTCAGGGCTTACTCGCTGATAACCAGAGACTGGCTGCGACTCATGTTGCGCTTAAACAGGAGTTAGAAGTTGCTCAGCATGAATTGCAAAGAATAATGCATTACATTGATTCCTTGAGAGCTGAGGAAGAGATTATGATGAGGGAGATGTATGATAAATCTATGCGATCCGAAATGGAATTGCGTGAAGTCGATGCTATGCGAGCTGAGATTCAAAAGATCCGTGCGGATATCAAAGAGTTTACTTCAGGTAGACAGGAACTAACGAGTCAGGTTCACCTGATGACTCAAGATTTAGCTAGACTTACAGCAGATTTGCAGCAGATACCAACGTTAACTGCAGAAATTGAGAACACAAAGCAAGAGCTGCAACGCGCAAGGTTTTGACCAGTCTCTTTTTTAAGATTTGCCTTTGTTCATATTGATGATAATGTGTATGTTAAGCTGTGATTTCTGTTTTGTAGAGCGGCTATTGATTATGAGAAGAAAGGGTACGCGGAAAACTACGAGCATGGCAAAATTATGGAGCATAAATTAGTTGCAATGGCTCGGGAACTGGAGAAGCTTCGAGCAGAGATTGCTAACTCAGAAACGAGTGCTTATGCTAATGGTCCTGTTGGGAATCCTGGTATGATAAACTTGAATAAGTGTAAACCTTTATAAGCAGTCACCACAATGCCTATTAAATGCACAAGTAGAAAGGAAAACTAATAACTAGCAATAGACAGTCGATCAACAGTTGAATGCATATAGCAATGTTAATCAAAAAACATGGTTTTGATCAGGTGGAGTTGCTTATGGTGGTGGATATGGAAATCCTGAGGCTGGGTATCCTGTGAATCCTTATCAACCCAACTATACCATGAATCCAGTAAGTTATAAAATTTTGACTTTTTATATTTTTTTACATTGCGTGTGCATAGTAGATGATATGTCTGAACGCACCATAATTCTCTCTACACAGTTTCACACTTTGTTTGAACTTTGAATTTAAACCGAATTTCAGTAGCCAATAGTACAGCCTAAAGTTCGAACAAGTCAATCTGATGTAAAACGGAACTGGCTTAATCGATTTATTAGACCAATCTAAGTCAACAATGTGAGCTGATGTCGATGAAACCTGTGACAGAATATGTAACTGAACAACATCTATCTTCATATATCTCCTATTCTTGTAGTTTTAGGTGCATACATTCATACACATGTAAAGTAATGTGCTGATATGATAACAATGCTGGTTCAGGCACAAACAGGCGTTGTTGGCTATTATCCTCCTCCTTACGGACCACAGGCTGCGTGGGCTGGTGGCTACGATCCGCAACAGCAACAGCAGCAGCAGCCGCCACCACAAGGACAAGGACATCGATGAAAAAGTCAAGATTCAAAGTCAAAGTCGCCCATTTTTCAAGCGACTCTCATGAAATTAAAGCAGCCTCCCTTTTGTATACTCTGATAGTCTCTGATAGATTGTGAACAAAGCCAACATATTAAAGTGTTGTTAAGTAAGAAACTTGGAAACCACAGTTTTTTTAATTTAAATAAGCCCATTAACATCTTCAATGGACCGAATAAAGGCCCATAAGAGACCACCTCCCTCGCTCTTTTTAACAATTGGCGGGTAAAATTCTAAAATTTTAGTTTCAGTTGATGAACCAAAAACAGAAGAAGAAGAAAATTAACGAAATTTTAAAATCGGAACAAATTTCAGAAATTTGGCGCACAAAGAAGTCAATTGGCGGGTAAATATCAATTTCTCATGCCTTTAATTTCTCCGAGATCTACGACTGTTCCATTCACACAAACCCAGAGATCTGAAACTAAGAAGCCATGGATGCTCAATATCAAGATCTACCTCCTCTCAAAAGATTAAGACTGTTGCAGAGAGATCTCGAAGCTGCTCAACAGCACCAGCTACCGAACCAACCGGAGATGAAGTCGTTGCAGTTGCCGGCAAAGAAGAGGAAGCAGACTCGTGTTGATTATGACGATGACGACGCAGAGAACTCCAATCCCACCTATCATTGTCTTCCGGCGAAGAAAAGGATCTGGGCGATTGATCCCGATCTTCTCTCCGGTGGTGGTAACCCCTTTTCGCCTTTTGATCTAAATGTAGAGTATAAGCCTTATGTTGAAGAGAAATCAATTGAGAAAAAGTCAACTCTAAATGTTGAATCTAGTCTAGAGGTAGAAGAAGATGATGATAAAGAGAATATAGATCCTCTAGGGAAAGGAAAAGCTTTAGATCTCTCTGATAGAGAAGTAGAAGATGAAGATGGGATTATGTGTGCTGTATGTCAAAGTACAGATGGTGATCCATTGAATCCAATTGTGTTCTGTGATGGTTGTGATTTGATGGTTCATGCTTCTTGCTATGGGAATCCTCTTGTTAAGGCTATTCCAGAAGGTGATTGGTTTTGTAGACAGTGTTTATCGTCGAAGAACCGAGAAAAGATCTTCTCTTGCTGCTTGTGTACAACTAAAGGCGGGGCGATGAAACCTACGAATGATGGTAGATGGGCTCATATTACTTGTGCGTTGTTTGTTCCGGAAGTTTACTTTGAGGATCCTGAAGGAAGAGAAGGGATTTGTTGTAGTGAGGTATTGAGTAAGAGATGGAAAGATAGGTGTTATTTGTGTAAGGTTAGACGCGGTTGTGTTATTGAGTGTTCGGAGATGAGATGTAAGTTGGCTTTTCATGTTACTTGTGGGTTAAAGGAAGATCTTTGTATTGAGTATCGTGAAGGGAAGAAGAGTGGTGGTATTGTTGTTGGTTTCTGTAATGAGCATACCAAACTTTGGGAAAGGGTAAGATTTGTATCCAACTTTCTTCTGATCTGTGTAGTTGTGGATGTTTTGTATAGGGCTCAATTTTTGATGGTAACTTTTTTTTGTCAGCAACAGGAAAGTGGAAAGTACAAGATTGTTGCCAGAGAAGAAGATAAAAAGTAGGAGAAAGCTCAAGGGCCATGACCTGAAGACCATGCTTTTTTTGCTTGCAACTCTGAAGCTTCCACTCATGTATTTGATTGTTTTAAAACGTTTGTTCTTCTTATTTATCTGATTAGTGAGAGTAGCTGATCCTAAATGCTATCAAGTTTATTATATTTTTGTGAAAGAAATGTTGTGTTTCAATCTTTGGTCTATCTAATTTCACCCTTCATAAGAAAATGATGTAGCCGTCTCGAAACAAACTCTCGATACATTTCTTACCCGAAATCTGGTTAACAAAACGCATTGGTGTCGCCGTCTCGAAACAAACTCTCTGACAATCAGAACTGAAACAACGGACCAATCACTTTGTCTTAGCTATCTAAATAAGCTCATTGCAGGTCCAACTTTTTTCGCGCAGATTTGCATCCAAAACTTCACTTATGATTCACGAAACGGAAAAAAAAACCCAGAAATCTACAGATGAAGAAAAAATCTGAAAATTTTTGCCAAAAAAAATTTGGACCATTTCTCGATTTATGCGTGTCATCCTTGCGCAGGGGCCATGCTAATCTTCTCTGTATCGTTCCAATTTTATCGGATGTCCCCGA
>Ga0041059_1000707_pt1 | contig 26013 bp, 16 predicted proteins | sample AraColnosormetaG_FD_56232 | JGI IMG/M metagenome (GOLD analysis project Ga0041059, IMG submission 56232) | Arabidopsis roots microbial communities from North Carolina, USA - Col MF nosort | ecosystem: Host-associated > Plants > Roots > Unclassified | place: USA: North Carolina | collected... | reverse complement strand
TTTTTTTTTTTTTTTTTTCTTTCTTGAGCAGGGCCCGTAATTTGGTATTTTTGGCTTATAAATGCTAGTTCTGATTGCATTTTTATTTCTTTTAAGTAGTTTAGGAGAACTAGATTCCTTAAAAATATTTATGGACATACGAATTATATACAGTTGATTCAACGGATCTATAAATTGTGGAATGAACATAATTTGAAAATAATTTTTTTTGCTTACAATTTAATTTGAGCAAATGGGCTATATAACACAAATGTACTTCATTACTACATACATTGGACATATTCTGCTCATCAATGCCATGTGAGAGGGGATATGAATGTTGGTGATACAATTAAAATAATAATAATGCACTTGAAATAAGTGAGATTAATTTACTTGGGTTCGCTCTCCTTTAGCCTTTATGTTTAATTTTATGCCCTCTGATTTGGCCCAATGTATCTACTCCAATATTGGGTTTAGACCCAATTGTTTGTTTGAGGCTGAAAGACAAACTCATTGTGATTGGTTCAAATTGAAAATGAATATTCCTATATTTTTTGAGTTAAAAGAATAAATAAATAACAGGAGCCAGTGGTAGTGGGAAGCTAGACAGGAAGTGGTTCCGATAAGCCGGAGTTTGTTTAAACTGAGAGAGATACTTGAGAACTGAGTAATGCAGAACTAAGCAGCCAAACTTTGATCATTCTTCTGCTCACTTTTGGATTCTAATTCTCTCTACTCCCATGGCGATAGCTAGTACCCTGGCTTCAACCCAAAACCCCTTTCTATGTCTCCGTCAACCACCGTCTCCGGGGAACCGCTCCGTCGTCTTCCGTCGCTGTCAAGACCCCTGTGGTAGACGATGGATTTCCAGATCCATTAGAGCATGCCAACCTTCCGACAAGGTCTCTGGTCAATTTCCATTCGATTTTATGTATTCTTCTATGCTTATTCCAAGTTCGTGTGGAGAATGGAATCGGATTCATGTAAATGATCAAACTTTATTGTGAATGTGGAGATTTTTTTTTGTGTTCACAGCTTGGTGGTGACGGAGGCATTTCAGCTTCAGCTCAAAGATTATATTTTGGCAAGGAATTGCTGAGTTTTGCTTCAGATAATTTCTTGCCTCTAGGTAACATTACACATTGCTCTTGCCCTTTTTTTCCTTTCCAATTTTCCACGTAATCCTCATTTTCCCTAACGATTCTTGAGATGAAAGTTTAGGCTAGATCTTTTAAAGTCTGATGACAAGGTTGACTGCATCAAAATTCAATTTTCCATGAAGATTACTTATCACTTTAATGTGATGCTTCTAGTGACCTCTTATGCCTCACTTTGTTACTTTTGACATTTCAATTTCATGTTGTGCTTTGTTGGTTAGCTCTTGTTAGTGGAGTGGGGTTGGGCTTTGCAAATCCGACTCTAGGCTGTCTTGCAGACAAGTACTCTTTCACTAAGATCAGCACATGCGGGATATTTATTATATCAGGTGATTCTATCAGCTGTGGCATAAGTGTACAATTGCTTTGTTCTTCTTCTTTTTCTATGTTAAAGGGTGATGGAAGCAATCACTTTGTTTCTGTCGAATAGCTTATCAAATGTGTACTCTTTTCATGTATTGTGGAGCAGGGTTGACTTTACGTACCGAAGCGATTGGTGCTGCTGTCAAAGGGTGGCCTCTTGGACTCTTTGGGCTAGTATGATCTTGACTCATCTTTAGCTTTCATATGTTCTGTGAATGTTTCCTCTTCTGTAGATCTCTTCTGCTAAGTTCTGAAAATAAGAAAATCTAATGAATAGAAACCTTTTGGTAATGCTTTTCCTTTTTTTAACTCCTGTTAGTTATACTACATACTTAAACGCAAACTATTTCTCTTTTTCTTTCAGATCTCTATTTTGTTGCTCACTCCATCCTTCTCAAGGCTAATTATGTTGGTCCAACTCCAACCTCGTGAACTTGTTACAGGTTACTCTTTCTCTATCTTAAACTTAGTGTCAAGTAAAACTTCAAAGACCACGTTCTTTCCTGAACTTGTTACTGCTTATATTGTATCGGCTTCCATTGATTTACATTACATCTACAGTTTTTGTTAAATTGTCTCTCGTTATATAATATCTGACAACTAATTGATCAACTATAGCTGCGTTATTAAGTAGTAATCTGATTGCCTTTGTGATCTTGTATCCAACAGTTCCACTTTGACGTTGTCTTTGAATCTTGATCCGTTTCTTACATTTATGGTTCAATTTTGAATACCTTATTCTTCAGTTCCAGCTCAGTAGTGAGTTAGTGATTGAGGAGTCCAAAACTTATGTATGTCCTTTTGCTCTTTACAGGGCTGGGTATATTTTGCTGTATGCCAACCACCTTATCAAGTGGTGTTGCCCTTACTCACGTACTCAATTTGATATAAGTCTAATCAATATTTTGTGCAAAACTGTTTTTCTTGCGTTCCACTGACTTATCATATTGCCAATTCAGCTTGCTGGTGGTAATGCTGCTCTTGCTCTTGCTGTGACAGTGGCATCTAACTTATTAGGAATTTTAACTGTAAGCCGAACGACTTGCATATTATTGTTCCTCCTTTGAAACTAGTTGATCATGCAGAATCAGGGGTATTTTTAGTAAGATTGTTTCCTGGTCTATATTTCCGAATTGCTTAGCAATTTGTTCTCAAAACAACTCATGATCTTGTATCTATGACTATGAGTAGGATTCAAACTTCAAAGTCTTCTATTAAGAATGAGTATTGCGTCTTCTGACACTGAAGTTAACGTGGTTTGACCTCTAATCAGATTCCATTTTGGGTATCAAGATACATAGCTGGGGGAGTAGGGGTTTCGTTTCCTACTGACCAACTATTCAGAAGTCTTATAGTTACTCTGTTAATTCCTTTAATCATTGGCAAGGTGAGACAATCTTTCTGTTTGTCCTGTTCTTGCAATGATGAATCAATATAAATTCTGATATACGGTACAATTGTGAAAGCTAAATTTGCAGAGGTGGTTGTTGCCAAAAGATATGTGAATACTTTATTGGAAATTATAATAGGGTTGTTGCGTGGCTCATTTGAAAATGAAGAAAGCTTACTCTCTATTATTTGTTACTTTCCCTGATGTTTATATGAACCTTTCACAAACAGTCATTTCAGCATGAAGTTCTATCACTTGCCATTTTGCACACGTTTTTAAAATCGAGCTTTGACATACTTGGTTTCTTCTGTTATAGGTTATTCGAGAATCATTCAAAGGTGAGCGCCATTTGTTATATTTTACTTCTCTGGTGAAAGTAATTGAATACATACCATTTTAAATAGTTAGCAGTCACTTTATCGTGACAATGGATCAAAATGGTTCTGTTTATAATAAATATATATGCTTATCGCTGCCTACTTTCTGACCTTGTTGAAACTCTTGTTGAAATGTGTGATACAGGTTTCGCAAACTTTGTTGACAATAACCGTAAACTCTTTTCGAAAATCAACGCAATCTGCCTCAGTTTGGTAAGATATGAAATGTTAGTCTCCCGTAATTTCTACACCCCTTGAATAACTTTCTGAAGTCATATCCTTGGAGTTTTGCTTTGTTGCAGGAATCTTAAACTTGGCATTTTAGATGCCTGTACTTAAAACTTTCTCTTTTCTTGTATGATAGCTTGGGATTTCAACATTCCGTGGCATTGATGTGCCAATCCAAAGCTTTTACTAAATTGCAAAAACCATATTTGCAGTCACGGTTATGACTTTGGAGATAGAAGGACTTAATACTTTTTTCCTTTTTATAGTTTAACCTCTGCTTCCCTGGCTACTTCAACTGGTCTGACTTTGTTATTGCATTTACCTGGTTATTTTGGGAACTTAATAGTGTTTATTCCATGATTAATATTCTAGGTGCCATGGATCCAAGTGAGCAGGTCAAGATCACTGCTACTATCCGTTCAACCTAAGGTTTTCCTTGCAGCAGTTGGCATTGGAATGTACGCATTCTTCTTTTAACATATAGAAAAGATACCAAGTGAAGAAGCTCATGGAAATATTTGGCTTGTGTGTTAGAAATGCGGATTACGTTTGACAGAAGATTCTTACGTCTTCTTACAGATTGCTGCATCTTTCTCTACTAGCATTCAATGCTGTTTCAATCCGCATCCTCTCCGGTCTTACAGGTGGTAGCAAGAGCTCCAAGGAAAACAGCACTGCAGTTTTGCTCGTTTCAAGCCAGGTAATAATAGAGTTTGCCTTTTAGAACCGATTTTGATCTCTTAAATTTGGGAGTTCTTTTCTTGTGGTGGCATAGAAAACATTACCGGTAATGGTGGCGGTAGTAGAGCAATTAGGAGGTGCATTTGGTGAGACAGGGCTATTGGTTCTTCCTTGTGTAGCTGCACACCTGAACCAGGTTACAAATTGTATTATAATCATCATGTACTTGTGTGCATAATTTTATAAATTATTGACGTAAATCTGGAATGTTACAGATCATGATTGATTCAGTTCTTGTCAACTTATGGCTCCGGAGAGGAAAAGATACTTCGACTAAAGTAAAGACAGCTTGAGAGAGAGAGAGAGAGATAGAAAGCAATGAAACCAATGCTGTGGAGAAGGTTACATCCTAAACACACTGAATGTCAGTTATATACATAGCAGCAAGACTGGGGATTTTGATATCTTTCCAATCACCAAAGCTTAGTTGATCATTGACCATCTCTCTCTCTCTCTCTCTTTCTGTATGTATATGCTCTAGAGATTCCGGTCGGTGTTTGCTGATCCAATTTGTATGATTTATGAAACTATGTAAAAAAAAAACTTGTATCTATATTTGAAAACATTTAGTCATTTGACGTTACCAGCGTACAAAGCAATTCATATGTAATCTGTCTGATAAGCAGCTAGGAAAGAGGACTAAGAACCGGTTCTTTTCTCAATTTAATTGAACTAACCATCACTACAATTTCATTTAGTCCTGGTTCGACCAATTCGGTTTGTAAATAAAATAAAAACCGATCGAGAGCGTTTTAATTGTCCTCGGTTTTCAGTTTCGGTATGGAAATAGAATCAAATCGAATCCGGTTTAGTGAGTAAATCACGAAACCCTAATTCTATATATTTTTTCATCTCGACCAAAATGCTTGGACGGCTACACACCATTTTTGTTTAGATTCGTAATCCTCCTCAAGCATCTCCTTCGCAAATCTCCATCTCCATCTCCATCTTCTGAATTCAGGTAATTTTGTTCCTCATCATCTAGCGTAACAAATTTTCGATTCTAGTTTGGTGTAGATTGATTCGAATCGATTCTAATTCTTTGTTGATACGAGTCTGTATCTGTGACACGATTGTTTCGTTCAGATTATGTTCTTCGAATGGATTGGTTTGTTTTACTTATAATTTCGTTCCTCTGATTCACTATTCAGATTTGTTACTTTTGGTGTATCAGGTTCTTGTTGCTTACGCTTCCAGCTAAAAAGATGACGTCTCGTTTTTTCACTCAGGTTTCCTTCAACAGACCTCTTGTTTATAAACTCTCTTTACCTTTACTTGCTTCAGTTTCTGAATGATTTTTACTTGTTATGTTGATAGGTTGGAAGTGAAAGTGAAGATGAAAGTGATTATGAGGTAGAGGTTAATGAGGTTCAGAATGATGACGTCAATAACCGTTACCTTCAAAGTGGTAGTGAGGATGATGATGATACTGATACGAAACGTGTGGTTAAGCCTGCTAAGGATAAACGTTTTGAGGAGATGACCTACACTGTTGATCAGATGAAGAATGCTATGAAGATCAATGATTGGGTCAGCCTTCAAGAAAACTTTGATAAGGTTAACAAACAGCTTGAGAAGGTTATGAGGATTACTGAGGCTGTGAAGCCTCCTACCTTGTATATCAAGACGCTTGTTATGTTGGAGGATTTCTTGAATGAAGCTCTTGCCAATAAGGAAGCCAAGAAGAAGATGAGTACTAGTAACTCCAAGGCTTTGAACTCAATGAAACAGAAATTGAAGAAGAACAATAAGTTGTACGAAGACGATATCAACAAGTATCGTGAGGCTCCAGAAGTTGAGGAAGAGAAACAACCTGAAGATGATGATGATGATGACGATGATGATGATGAGGTTGAAGATGATGATGATTCTTCCATCGACGGACCTACCGTAGATCCTGGGTCCGATGTGGATGAACCTACTGATAATCTCACTTGGGAGAAGATGCTGAGCAAAAAAGATAAGCTTTTGGAGAAGCTAATGAATAAAGATCCTAAAGAGATCACTTGGGACTGGGTCAACAAGAAGTTCAAGGAAATTGTGGCTGCTCGTGGAAAAAAGGGCACTGCTCGATTTGAGCTAGTTGATCAGCTTACGCACTTGACAAAGATTGCCAAGACTCCTGCACAGAAGCTTGAAATCTTGTTTAGCGTTATTTCGGCTCAGTTTGATGTGAATCCAGGTCTCAGCGGGCACATGCCTATCAATGTCTGGAAGAAATGCGTGCTTAACATGCTCACCATACTGGACATTCTCGTCAAGTACAGTAACATTGTTGTGGATGACACAGTTGAGCCTGATGAGAACGAAACTTCAAAGCCAACAGATTATGATGGAAAAATTCGGGTCTGGGGAAATTTGGTTGCATTCTTGGAGAGGGTTGACACTGAGTTTTTCAAGAGTTTGCAATGCATTGATCCTCACACCCGTGAGTATGTTGAGAGGCTAAGGGATGAGCCCATGTTCTTGGCCCTTGCTCAGAACATCCAGGACTACTTTGAGCGGATGGGTGATTTTAAAGCTGCTGCAAAGGTAGCCTTAAGACGTGTTGAGGCAATATACTACAAGCCCCAGGAAGTTTATGATGCAATGAGGAAATTGGCTGAGTTGGTGGAAGAAGAAGAAGAAACTGAGGAGGCCAAAGAGGAAAGTGGACCTCCTACTTCATTTATTGTTGTTCCGGAGGTTGTTCCCCGTAAGCCTACCTTCCCAGAGAGCAGCCGAGCTATGATGGATATTCTTGTGTCCCTTATCTACAGAAATGGAGATGAGCGGACCAAAGCGCGTGCGATGCTATGTGATATCAATCACCATGCTTTAATGGACAACTTTGTGACTGCTAGAGACCTGTTGCTGATGAGTCATCTGCAAGACAACATCCAGCACATGGACATCTCAACACAGATTCTCTTTAACAGGACCATGGCGCAGCTTGGTCTTTGCGCCTTCCGGGCTGGAATGATCACTGAGTCCCATAGCTGCCTTTCCGAGCTGTACTCTGGTCAAAGAGTGAGAGAGTTGCTTGCCCAAGGTGTCTCGCAAAGCCGATACCATGAGAAAACCCCGGAGCAGGTAACTAGTTATCTTCTGTTTTTAGATTTAATACAGATAGGATTGAAAAAAAATTGTTTGACCAGATAGTTCTGATTGAGACATGATTACAAACACTGTTGCATTTTTGGGTTCTTCATTTTGTTTCATTTCACACAATCCATTTTCTCTATTTCAACATGGATGCTTATGGTTATGTTTTTCGTTCAGTTTATTTATATGTGATATAAAACTTTCTTGGTTTATTTCTTGATTTACCAGGAAAGGATGGAAAGGAGAAGACAAATGCCGTACCACATGCACTTAAACCTTGAGCTTCTGGAGGCAGTTCATCTCATCTGTGCCATGCTTCTTGAAGTCCCAAACATGGCTGCAAACTCGCACGATGCCAAACGCAGAGTGATTAGCAAGAATTTCCGCCGCCTGCTCGAGATCAGTGAAAGGCAAGCATTCACTGCACCGCCTGAGAATGTACGTGACCATGTCATGGCAGCCACCAGAGCCCTGACCAAAGGAGATTTCCAGAAGGCGTTTGAAGTTTTGAACTCTCTTGAGGTCTGGAGGCTGCTCAAGAACCGTGACAGCATCCTTGACATGGTGAAGGATAGGATCAAAGAAGAGGCTCTAAGGACTTACCTATTCACATACTCAAGCTCTTATGAGTCCTTGAGTCTTGATCAGCTGGCCAAAATGTTTGACGTCTCTGAGCCGCAGGTCCACAGCATTGTGAGTAAGATGATGATTAATGAGGAACTGCATGCAAGCTGGGATCAGCCAACACGATGCATCGTCTTCCATGAAGTGCAACACAGCAGATTACAATCATTGGCTTTCCAGTTAACGGAGAAACTCTCGATTTTGGCAGAAAGCAATGAGAGGGCAATGGAATCTAGAACCGGTGGAGGTGGTCTGGATCTGAGTTCAAGGAGAAGGGACAACAATCAGGACTATGCAGGAGCAGCATCAGGTGGTGGTGGATATTGGCAAGACAAGGCGAATTACGGACAAGGAAGACAAGGCAACAGATCAGGTTATGGTGGAGGAAGATCATCTGGACAAAATGGTCAGTGGTCAGGGCAGAACCGAGGAGGAGGGTATGCAGGAAGAGTTGGTTCAGGAAACAGAGGTATGCAGATGGATGGCTCAAGCCGTATGGTGAGTCTTAACCGAGGTGTTCGTACTTAAAGAGGATGAGGAGAAATCTGCAGTGTTGACCTTAGTCTCAACCTTTTGTTATGTTTTGGATTCCTTTTGGTTATCAAATGGTTCTTTCTAAGAGATGTTCATCACATTTTCTCGCATTGTGATTGTTTATTTTCTTTGTGATATTGGCAGTTGTTGGAAAAGACTTTTAAGAATGCTTTACTGGAAAGTTTAATAAGTTTTTTTTTATGCGTCATTCTTGTTGAAAAGAAGAAGGCTTAGGTTTTTTCTCGTATGCTTGCAGGTCTGTTTTTGTTGATGTCTTTTACTCTTTCATCTTTGTTTGCTTAGTAACTTCCTCTCGATGAAGTGTTTGATTAATTTCTTATCAAGAACATCTGTGATTTAATCGGCTACTTTCGTGGAGCTAGCGACAATGAATATTGTTGAGAAAATTCTTTTTTTTTTTTGGAACTCTTATCTTATTATAACTCATGTTGTATGGCAAACACAGATACAAAAAAGAAACACAAGCTTGTCGTAGTAAGTACTAAGTAGTAACTAGTACAAGTGACATGGTTGCATTTGCCAAAGCCGGATAAAGATGCTGAAGAAGTATCCGGTGGAGTGAAAGGCTCTTCTGCTGCACTTAAAAGGATAATAATGCTGTGGACTTGCGGCTCAGAGACGTCAAACATTTTGGCCAGCTGATCAAGACTGGAGGACTCATAAGAGCCGGATAAAGATTCTCTCAGCAATCTTCACATCACTCATATTGTTAGTTATTGTCACTCTCTCTCTACTCTATGTTGAATCTGCACAATTAATGTTGATGATTTAAATGTCCTTTTTCTTTGCTTACATACCAAATAGAATTTCTGAACCACAACTTATTGCCAGCTGAGATACCATCTCCTTCTCCCGTGCAAAAGTATTTGTCAACTAGAAAAATGATTGCTTAAGTACGAAGAACGATAAATAGAGAAACAATCAATGTGAGTTTAAGACAACAAATTTATATTGAAACCATCACTATTTGCCAAGCACATGTACGAACATACAACTTAAGAAATGTGAAATTATTATATGCTAATTTCTACGATCTAAAGCTTATATGGCAAACAACTATTAATTGATAACTAGTGGGGTAGCCTCACCAGTATCATTGATTATTGAGCTTATCGATACTTTCCTCTTCAGTAGTAGTATCGCATTCCACTGTCGGTTCTTCCAAAGCCTCTGAAATTTCTTTAGAGGCTGGGATGCTTTTCTGAGTTTGCAGACCCGTAGAGCGTGCAAGATCGATCCATTGCTGCAACATTTTTATCAAAAGTTGGGATCAAATCAAATAGTACTGTACTTCAAAAATAAGAATTTAGGAGAAAAGGAAATAAAGATGTAGAAAATGAAACCAAATATTCAGGCTTGTAACTCTGACCTGCGTTCCGAAATATGAGTTTAGGGTCCTGACAACAAATGAAATAGCATTTACAAGTAGAGGTTGCGAAGAAAGCTCATCAGATAGGCGATGCTCTATTAATCCCGCAATTATCTGCATTTAAAGACACTTTGACATTAGATGCATATATCAAATCATAATGTCTTTAATCAACACTCTTCCTTAGCCAAGACGTCGCGGTAACATACACATACCATCACTGTCAAGCAGCATGGATCATCATACCTGGTAACGAAGATTTGCAGATGTTCCCAGAAAACCTCCGTAAACCATTGCCGTCTTCAGAAGAGGAGACCTCTTAGGTTTCTCAGCCACAACCAGCTCGGGTTTAATGACCTTTCGTGCTATATTCAATGCATTTGAAGCTCCCACAGCTGCAAAACTGGAAACAACTCCAACACCAGCAAGCTTCAAGCCACCAACAATAACTGAAGCAATTCTAAGATTCAGGTTCCACTCTCTTCCAGCAAGACTTTTTTGAAATGCGTTATCAGGTATGGATCCTAGGAGGCCTCTCAGGGCGTCTATGCTGTCTGGTCCAGTGGTCTCATCAGCATATGAAAGAAAAGACAAAGTTGGTGCAGGAAGCCAAACTGTGAAAAAATCAACGACTGATCCTCTCACTGTATCAGTTATAACATAGTCAATTTCTTCAAAGAAATTCTCTTTTCGCTTCTCATATTGTGCTATTAGTGTAGTTGTTATTGATATAGCTTCTTCGATGGCTAACCTATTCAGGAATTTTGGATCTGCCAACAACCTTTCTCGGAAACCCTGTATCACAATTACACAGGAAATCATCATAACTGAAATTCCACTAACTGTTCAAGAAATCATAAACTCTGGGATATAAATATAGAACAAGTAATCTACGATGGACTGTATGCAAGCTCTGCTATATCGATATAGAACAATATATCATGCAAAAATCTCAAAAAAAAAATCATCATAATGGATATACCTGAAACCGCTGAGTAAGCTCAGAAATAAGAGGATACTGCTCCAAATCAAAGAGATTCTGCAGAACCTCAGGTGACACCAGACCAAGGTCTAATCCATTTTGAATATCCTGGAAAGCATGGAATAGATTTCCATCATTCTGAACTTATAATATACAAGCTTGATTCAAAGTTAAGCTCAACAAAGAAAAAATTGGGGAGAAGAATTGAACTGCATAATAAACCCATTGATAAGAGATTTTTAGATACTAGGGTGCATGTCGTCAAAATAATGAAAGCAACCATATGAATCTTACGGGAGGAAGGGCATCTCGCCTCCTGCCAGCTGCATTCATTACTCGAGCAATCTCTGCTCGGTCAAAGCAGTTTCTACTGCAGGGTCTTGCAGCAGAATACCACAAGAAATCAGCAACTGGAGTTTCGCCCTCTCTTCGCAAGAACTGTCTTTCAGGGTCAAGTAATACAACAACTTGGTTTTTCTTTGGAAACTTCCTTGAGATCCTTGCTGGCAAACCTGTTCCTCTTGAACCATACTCAACATGACTTGCCCCTGTCACCACTAACAGTAGACCAGTACCCCCTCCATCTGCTACTGCTTGTAAAATAACTTGTGACATTGTATGGTCTTCAACAACTCTTGCTTGTGCCGACAAATATGAACTCGGTCCAAAAGGAACAATCTGTGTTGGGAGACTCATATCGAATGTAGATCTACGTGAGAATGAAGAAAATCCTGAGATAAACCCAGAACCAGCAGGGGGAGTGTATAATTTACGCTCAGATTTTGAAAGACCACGGATACCTTCTGCTTGGACAGTTCTTAAAACCTACATCAGATTAAGCAGAGTGTTGTCAGCTCTTACCAGAGTCACAAAACAAGAGCAATATTTCTGATAAGCTCGCTCTCTTTAGTCTTAACAGCTTAAACATGTCCATACTCATTTCAAATGATCAAAACCATATTCATACCACTTACAAGTATCAAGATGTAATTAGTCTCACAAACTTCCATCAGATAGAAACCAATGTAAAATGAAGCAGCATAGTTTAAAGGATTAGAAATTAAACACTGAACTAGGAAGATCATCGAAACCAAATCAAACAGTTAACAAAATCCAAATACTTTCAAGACTCTACCTTGAGAGGAGTGCCACAAGCAATTAGTCTAACAGAGTTATCGCGGCAATAACTTAAAAGAGGCTCATATTCTTGCCAACGTTGAGCAGGCCAATGTGTCACATAAGACTTCAATGTCTCTCCGTCCATCCTGCCACCAAACAATATTCACGATCACGTGAAAAGTACGCGGCGGCAATCTCGAATTTTGCAGTAAGTTTATGTGTAGACAAACCTCTTATCCATGTATTGATTAAGCTGATCCTGCAAATCGAGAGGGAATGCTTCCAGTGCTACAGAGATTTGACGCTCGCTCTCAACGCATCTCTTCCTCAGGTTTCTAACGATTTCGAGTTCAAGCTCTTTGTCGTCTTTGGTAGGCACTTGCTCCGCCTCACCGAGGTACACAACTCTCGCGTTCAACAGCTTCTCCCACACCTTCTTCTTATCTTTTCCCATAGCCATCGGCTCACCAATGGCCGTCGCGTCATAGATTCTCGAGGTTATCGTCTCTTCCTTATTCACGGGTGGAGGCGGCGACGGTGTTGTGGTCGCAGGAGGAGGAGGAGGAGCTGCTGATTCCGCAGGCGATGTTACTGTAGCGGACGAGCTCTCCTCGGAGGCTAAAGAGACAGACGGTTTGAGAAACAAGGAAGCAGCCGAGACTAGAAGTGGTGGCGCGAGTAGAAAAGCGCGGCGAGAGAAGGCGGTTCGTGATGGAAGATCGGAATCAGAAAGAGCAACAATGGATAGAGAATTGTTCTTCTCGCTGGTGAGGTTGATCGGAAAATGAAGGCCATAGAAACGTCGGCGGCGAGGACGGGAGGAGGAGGAGCAAGGGCAGTGAAATAATGGTTGAGAAGCGAAGAGATCATTCGTGGTGAGTTTCATTCTCAGAGGCCAGAGCTGAGAAGAGAGCTCCGTTTGTACACGTCAGCGTATTACATACATTGCTAAGACCGATACGAATAAGAGAAGAATTTTAATATTTTCCTTCACTGTTAAAAACATTCGTCAATTTTCTTCTGAATTTTTGAGCCTTGATTTTATTTGATGATCGGAGAAGATAAGATAGCCACGTCATTTCTATAAAAATTCCACAATTGTTTTTTTTCTCTGGTGCAGAAAATCCACATTACGTGACAAATGATGAGAGCAAGATCAAAGTAGACTCTTTGCAACTAAACAGATTACAAATCTTCATTGAACAAACACAGGAGAAGATGAATAGTACAGTCTCCGGATGAAAGACTATTCATTTGCTATGGAATTGGGCTGAAGAAACCATCATCACTGGATGTTGATGTCGTGGAAAGATGGCAAGACTGCAACCAGAGGATCTCCATAACCTACGGAGTCTGTTTGCACACGAAGCATGAGTTCATATCAATTCACTTATATAATTTCTGAATGTTCATACTAAATGAAACGGTTTGAATACTCAAATGTTTACCTCCGTCATCTGAAAGAAGCTTAAGGACTTCTCCAGCTACATCTGACTGCTCGACAAATAGCAAGATCGATGAGTCTGATTAGATAGTTTCAAAGAAGAGATGGATATATTAGTTAAGATATTACCGTCACTGGAAGTTCTGTTCCCAACTGATGTAAGTATCCAATAACTTGGCCTTCCTTTATTGCATCACCCTAAGGAGTTTTTTTCACTTAGCTCTTTGATCTTATTTCTGTTCTTTTGTTCTAAGAGATGCAAAAGAATTTAGAGTCGTTTACCTCTTTGCAGCTAGGAGATTGTTTCTTTCCTTTTACAGTTCTGCTCCTCTGAAACTTGCCCACCTTTTGGTAAGAGAAGAAACAAGATCAAATCAAACAAGAAAACTGCAGAGAAATTAAGGGATATGAAAGCAACCACTAATTAGGAAATGGATCTCATACTGCGGGAGATGTGACTAACACATAGTTGGTGGATCCAGATGCCTCCAAAGCAGCCAACTTTGCTGGTTTCCCATATGATGTATTCTTAAATGGAGACACTTTCTCAGAGGAAGGCTTTGCTTGAGATGGGCTAGGAGCCGAAGAAGCAGATTTATTCATAGGTTCAGAAGGAATAGGAGGCGCTACAGTTGGAGATATATCCGCCACGGGAATGGGGTTTGTGGCTGCTCCAATCTTCCGTTTTAGGTTCATCTCGAAATCTCCAACCTGTAGCAAAAGAAAGCTTCAGAAGAGTCTAATTGTTGGAACCTACATTCTATTATCTCAAATCAGTGATATTTAGCCCCATATTGTTGGTTGAGTAAAATGCACTCGTCTTTGTAGTAGCCTCAAAGAAAGTTTACAAATAATAATAATAATGAAGTTAAAACTAATGGCAGAGAGACTTGCCTTAAGTTGCAGCACAGCAACCTCAGTTTCATCACACATCTCGTGAACCAGTGCCTGCAACATTTCATCTAACAACATATAAAGAAAGGTACATCCATACGTCATGATTAAAAATTATAAGAGTAGATTGCCTGAAGTTATGCATCCAAAATCCTGACGATCTAGAAAGTGCATATTTGAGGAAATCGTCATATCATCACCTACCAAACTTATAAATTAAAGAACCTAATATCTAAGACCCATGAAAGGCAAGGAAGAAACCTCCACTTCTTTCGGGAAAGTTATCCGTCGAACTGTTTTCTTCCCGTCTGACACACTAGCATCAGATGAACCTGCAAAGCCAAAAATAAGCAAAAGTCATAGGAAATAAAAGAAAAATGTTCCAATATCACATCACTGTATCTCCTGGTTCCAAGACAGCTGGTAAAAGACCGAGGCTTACAGTTACATTTCTAGTTCCTTTAAGAGCAAACGAGACTAAGAATTTCAGTTCCAGTTCCTTTAAGAGCAAAACAGATTAATACCATCTTTGGCCAATGGATCGTATTAGCAAAGTGATGAGACAAGCCTGATAGTAAAAAAAGGCATTAACCAGCAAAATGAACATGAAGAAGAATTGTGGAAGATAAACTCACCATCACTTATGGTTGTTGTCGAAGATTTAGCGGCCTTAGCACGTAACACGAGCCTGTAGTTGCTGTTCCTGTTGGATAATCTCCACCGTGGCACACATGAATTACCAGAGGCAGACCAGTTTCCAGAAAGCGAGTGAACCTCACTCTGTGAATTAATGGCTGACCCTAAAGTCTCTGTAAAATGGAACAAATAAAATTCACTTTTTCTAGCTGAAACATCTCTTGATACAAATTAGACACACAAGATCCGAGATTGAAACTTAATTAAGTCGCTAAATTACACTCTAAGAAGCAACAACGTCACTAACGGATAGCTCCAATCTATGCCTTTCATTTCCGAAATTTTACTCATGGTCCTCCATTTCTAGTTTTCCTATCCTCATGAAATCAACAGAATAAGTAAAACGCAGAGAGTGAGAGAGCAAGAGACTCACGATGGAGAGATCCGAGAGCTGCAGAAGACGCCATTGGAAGAAGAAGAAAGCGTGAGCTAGATAGGAGAAAAAGGTTTTGGTTGATTGAATTGACGCCAAGAAGAAAGAGTGTGTTAGTTGAGCTAAGATCAGTTGAAGAAGATGACGGTTGAACAAATTTAATTATTTTGAGCGGCCTTCTTCTTTGGTAACTCCGTCCGCCGCATCTACTACTACACTACGGTCCGTCACTTTCCTTTGCTAACATGCGCCGGTATACTAACAAAAAGGCGTAATTTAGTTCTGAAAATGTAGTATTATTAACAAAGGCATATTCTTATCTCTCTTATATGCTTTCATCAATTAATTTTATCAAAAGTCTTCAGCTTCTGTTAAATACTATTAAGCAAATTTAAGTGTCCCCATTTTCTATCAACTTATGCAGTAGCTGACTCTATGTGCCATGGAATCAAACAAACAATACCAAAAGCAAAAAGAAAAGATTTCAAATGCGTTTTTTGATTCTTCTTTCTTTCCTAGAAATGTCTTTTACTCTTCTTGCTTCAAGCATGCTTCAGGTAGTCTAAAGCTTAGGCAAAACATAGCCTGCAAAGTACAAAAGAAATCTAGCTCAGGAACTACAGATGCTATGTTTTGATAATATATCAAAAAGAAAAACAGACGAGTGGGATCTTACCTTGTTTGGAGCAACATCTCTAACCTTGTGGAAGACTGGATCTTCTATATGGAACTTCAAAGCAGTTTCAGCTTCCTTAAAAATATCAACAGAAGCTGTATATCAGATTTAAAGGCTCGCAGAAAAACGCTACCAGATCTTTGGTACAAAGATATGATATAGTGAAGACAACAAAACTAGAAGGGACAAGCAGGAGGGGAGCGGTTGATACTTACTGCAATTATAAACTCTGTGGTTTCGCTTGCACGGATGAAACAATAGCAATGAATTAATGGAAGAGGTCCTTTCCAATACTTCTTTTGAATAACATTACTGAACGAATCTGCAAAAACAATTACAGAGCTTATATGCATTAGTAGTGTGACAAAAACAAATCCTGACTTCCTTTCTTACTTCTAACTGAAATTGAAGAGCCAATCACATAACTCTTCAAACAAGCCTTAATACATGATGCATCTCCTATTTCTATTGGTCCTGGTCCTAATTAACTTGCTGATGCGGAATGTAGTTGATAGTTGATGAAACTCTAATGCCTTGCAAGTATATGCAAGACTCTAGTCCCAAATTTTGAACAAAAATAATAAAGAATCATTGATAGCATACCAAGAAACTGCAAGGCAGATGCTGGAAGGTTCATAATAACATGGTCGATATGTTCCCACGGCTTTGCGATTGGAAGCAACGTTTGTCTCAATCTCTTATTTGCGTGTCCTTCTATACTCTTGCAGTCTTTTCCTACCCCATTTTCTGCACTCAATTAACATACTGGTGAGGATCCCCAGGCATTAGGCAATATTAACTAAAACAATGTCTTGGAGAAATCTTTATGAGGCATTTCTTACCCGTCTTTGTAGTACCAGATGGCTTCTTATTTGCACCAAGAGGCTCATTTATGCTTGCATTGGATTCACGTATTTCCTCTCCACTGGAATTAGTCTCACCTATGATTAAGCAAAGTAAACAGAAACCCACCGGTAAAGTTATTTTTTGTCTCTCGTAAAACCAAATATGCCAACTATAATGCAAAAAAATAGTTTAAACCAAAAGAACTACCTCCTCGACTCACGGCTGCTTCCTTTGTTTTATCATTATCAGCCACTGATTGCAAATTATCCTCGCAAGTTGACACCGCCATCAAGTGAGAGAAAAATTTACGAGCATCCATGTTGTGCACACAAATCAAATCATCAACCTTATTGAACTTTGCATTGATCTTCAAGTACCGAACACTGTCTGGATTTAAATCATTTGCATACACAAAGCATCCTTTCTGTGCAGCTGGAATAGCAAAAGGCCCAATACCAGCAAACATATCACATACGGTTTCCCCAGGTTTAAACAAAGATGAAAGCCGCATGTGCTCATGTTCCAATCTTGAATTCCAATAAACCAAGCCATAGTCCAGCTTAAATCTAGCCCCATATTGCTTTACTTCTGTTTCCATCCCATTTTCTCCAGCTAACACTTCAAACTTTGGAACTCGAAACTCATTACTGATAGTCCCAACTTTATTAACAATTGTCTTGATCCTTGGATAATTTTTCTACAAATATAACAGACCCGCTAGAACGTTAGATGTCTTTGTTGTCAGGACACGAAATGCAATTATAAAAAAAATGCTTTCATGAAAGGAACATTAAAAAACTTACGTCGTAGATAACCTTTGCTATAACATCTTTGAATGGAAGGAGCTCATCATGTAGATTTAAGTGGGCAATATGACCTGCACATAATAAGCAAAGAGATGTTGGTTCTCATGAGAGAGGCAATCTTCATGATGCTTGAAAACTTATTAAACAAATTTGCAGACAAGAAAAAACAAACATGCAAAAAAGCTGCAAGCTCATGCAAACAGAGTTTCTATATGCTAGGCTGTTGAATCCACGAAGCAAACAGAAATTAAATACTTAACTATAGTTTCAAAAGAGGAAGGTATATCCAATCCATCTGGTAGAATCTGCTTCAAAAGGTGGTCTGCGAGGAAAGAACAGTATCAGAAGGATTTATATCACATAAACAGAATAAGGACCTATATAAACAATTATCAAGGTAAATAGAACAAAACAAAAACACTTAAAAGACAATTTACGAATAACCTATGAGTTGGATTCCCTCGCTTAAGGTATTAACCAGTATAATGGGGCTATCAAATGCCAGGGTACCACAAACCAATTGACGACGGAGACGAAGGAACAAGAGTTACAAGGAAATGGGACCAACTTTTCTCATACAAATTTATAAAGACTCTAAACAAGCATTAGATGAAAGATCTCAGGAGAAGATTGTATCAAACAGACCATAAAGGATAGCATGCAGAAACACTAGCTCTTCTAAACGTCCTGGTAATTCGAAAAATACAAACGCAATGGAAAAGATCTTCCTAATTGTTGTCTTACCTGCACTCCAATAGGAATACCCAAGAGTAACCGAATGAGGAACAACCTCAAGTTCACTAAGTTTCTTAAGCTGGTTTAGTTTTTCCTCGGGTATCTCCGACAAATCTGTCTTATAACAAAGAAAAACTTGGTTAATACGAATAATCCCACTACTTCCTAGACACATTCCCAGATAAAGAATAAACTCTTACCAGCATTTTTAACACTTTCGGACAATATCACCAAACGAGTCTTTTCACAGGTAGGATCTTCAGTGATGGGCTTAATTCGCGGCATGTTAAGCATGTATCTACAAGTAATCAAACCAAGAAATTTCCTTTTCATCAATAAGTACACAAACCAAACCACATTAAAACACAATTCAATTCTCATAAGCTCCGAACTTGATTTCACAAAGTTCCTAACTACTTATCTATAAATGCAATTACTAACAGATGATCCTTTGCACAGTAAGTTGAGTTATTGAAGAAACGTACCCATTGAGAATGCGAGATGCGCTTTTACAGAGTTCACGGGGAATTCTAAGAGCCCAGAGCTTGAGATTGACATCGAACTTGCTTTCATCAAACATGGTGCTAACGGTGTCGTTTTACAATGTTTGAATACCAGAAAGAGAAAATGTGAAGAAATCGGCGGAAGAAGAAGAATGAACCACCCAGACCGTGGCGTCAGTGAAGACGTTAGTCGTGCTCTCTCGGTATTTTAGGGTTTGATTAAAAAAAAAAAAAATCCAAAAACAAAAATAAAACATTGTTTAAAAGCACGAGGAGGAATCGAACCAGCGACTTGAGGTTTTGGGCCGGTTTAACCTTTATGGTCAGGCTCAGGCCCTAGAATATCTAATCTACACGGAGCTCTGATTCAGCAACTTCAGCTCTTGAATTTTTTTCGTTTCAGACTAACGGATCGAAACTTCTCAGCCAAATCAGCCGCATCTAACCTCACGCGCCGCCGCAATGGCAACTCCACCGACGCTACCTGTCACCAATCAGCAAGCTGTTCAATCTCAGCCTCCAATCAACACACCTGCTTTTCGTACTTTCTTCTCACGTCTCTCCACCTCGATCCGTGATGGCTTGTCACAGCGTCGTCCATGGACGGAGCTCATCGATCGTAGTTCCATGGCGAGACCTGAATCTCTCACCGATGCCTTGTCCCGGATAAGGAAGAATCTCGCTTACTTCAAGGTTAACTACGTCGCCATCGTCTCCCTCGTACTCGCCTTTTCGCTTTTCTCTCATCCTCTCTCCCTCCTTGTCCTCATCGGACTCCTAGGCGGTTGGATGTTTCTCTACCTCTTCCGTCCCTCAGATCAGCCACTGGTCGTCTTCGGTCGCACTTTCTCTGATCGAGAGACTCTGCTTGCTCTTGTGCTGTCTACGATCGTCGTCGTGTTTATGACGAGCGTTGGATCTCTCTTAACCTCCGCGCTTATGATTGGTGTTGCAATCGTTTGCGTACACGGTGCGTTTGTGGTTCCGGATGATCTCTTCTTGGACGAGCAAGAGCCTGCGAATGCTGGATTACTCTCATTCCTTGGAGGTTCTGCTACCTCAGCTGCTGCAGCTGTCTCAGGGAGAGTCTAAGAGCTGGATTTGATTCAGATCTCGTCAATTGTGGTTGGTAACTCCGTACTGATTTTAGTGATTTGTTGTTGTTGAAATGGAATGTAGATTCGTAACGAAGCTCTACAGATTTAGAACTACGAATTTTTGGTTGCAGTATCTGCTTCTTCTTGTTGTTTTATCTCTTTGGTGGCTCGACACTTTTATGTTCAGATGTAGAAAACTCAAAGTTGATCTTTCTCTATCGTTTCTCCTATTGTGGGATTCACTTTTAAAATTTCATCTACCTTCAAATCAGTTTGTTCTCTTTTTTCCTTTATCAGTAGCATTGACTTTCAGAGCATTCTTCACCAAAATGAATAAGGATATTACTGCAATTGGGCTGATCATGGTAAGTTCTAGTTACGTTTAGTGTTCTTTAGTAGTTTAATGGAGATTCAGTGACATAATAGTTTCATCTGGAAGCACTTAGCTAGAAAATTGAGTAGTTTCAAAATGATGTATGGTATTGGTAGGTGATTTCTGTTAAATGTTTATATGTACTTCTTGGTGCATGTTCTTTGTTTTCATGATCCATTTATTTGTGGCTTGTAAAGGATAGTAGCCAATCACTTAGAGAAGATCGATTTGGGGTATAACTGGTGAACTCTCTTAACCCTTGTTTTGTCATCTTCGTATTTGAGATTTACGTTACTTTCAATGTTAACGCACATGGAATCTTTTTCGTTTATTAGGTTAGTGTTCATAGCTGTTGCATTGATGGTCTAGTGGCGAGTTAGTATATATTAATCTAATTTAGTGTTAATAAGTCTCAACTGTGGTTATCTCCTATATTTTCTCATTGGTTTGTGATTTGAAGTAAGTAACTTTCATGCTTTTATGGATGGAATATAGTCATATATATGACTGTCTTGCCTTTCCTAACTAGTATCAATCTGCTAATTTGCTCATAGTTCCCACTTTGTGAAATATAAAACTTATTAACAGATTTGGTGGACATGAGGATGATCCGATTATAAAAGTAGGGCATTGTTAGTTGGTTTATTGTTCACAAAATTAGGCTTTGCTTTGGGGTTCGAGGTTGATGGTTTGAGTACAGTTTAACTTTGAGAGATTGTTTGGACTTTATTTTTCCCGGGGCTAATATCTAATTGCTTTAGCAACAGCTTCATCAGCATGATAAAATTCGCCTTCGGAAACCATCTTGTTTCGATTCCTCCAAACCTTATGGCTTGAGAATTACTAATCTTGTGATATAGTATTTACAATACATGACATACCATTTGAGTTCAAGGTAAGAGTGTCTCCAGAATTTTGTTCTTGCAACCACAGGAGTGATATGTCATTATAGACTTCATTATAGAGATGACTTGTTCATAAGAGAAATGGTCAGGTTTGGTATATGTTCAGAAAATGTGTTTGAAGTGAAAAATGTATATGCAAGAATTTTTAAAAAAATTGAAGTTCAAAACCTCCACATCTAGTATCCAAACACTTTAAACACGTGTACCAGCCTTATGTTAAAAAGGGCAAAGATAGATCAGCGTCAACATAATAACCTCGTACGGCACAACCCTTCCCTTCTTTTCTTTGTTTAATTGTAAGCCAGGAAAAGTTTCACTTTCAAGTTTCAAAGTTGTGTGTCTGCTTCTTCTGAAACTGTACTACTTTATTTACTTTCCATTTGCGAGGGCATTTTAGTCAGTAACCATAAATAAAATGGCTTGTTCATTTCCTTTGGGCTTCTTTACAAGATCTAGTGATCCAATGGCTTGTAGGTCCCACAAATATAGCCGTTAGGAGGAGAAGTGAAGGAGCGGAGCGGTTTGTTGTTCGTGTGTCGTGTCCATTAGGCAGCTCCGACGCATTAAACGAAGCTGGTCTGCAAGAATAAAATAAAATTATGTTGTCTGCTTTATTTGTTACTTTATTCGGAAGAACAATACTTTGATCTCTTTCCTTAGATTTGGAATAAAATTAAATAATGTTGACCTCACATACAAACAACTAAGAGCTATAAAAAAAAGATTCCAAGAAAACAACTGGTAAATTTGAATGTAAGTAATATATTACTGGTTCAAATTCGAAGCATGATAGTACTCTTGACAAATCAAAATTTTTGTTTTTGTAATACTAGTAAATTTTTCATCTTTGTCAGAACCAACATGTTTGTATTGTGATTAATGATTTTTTATCGTTTTTTGATACTTAGTTAACAAAATCTACCTTTATGTATTAGTAATTCCAAATTCCCAATGAAATCCATATACTAGTATTTTACTAAACACTGTTAAACAAAATGACATGAGCAAGAGCAACCCATCGAACAAAACAAAGTGTTTTCAAAACACTATTAAACACAAGTAACTAATATGAATAAATGAAACTAGCCGTTGGAGCCCATTTACTAATATTAGGCCAGAACAGAGAGATCCACTGTTCCCACCCCCCAACCTCTTATTACCATCACCTGATCTTTGTCTCCCTTCTCTCTCTTTCTCTCACTTCTCTCTCACTACAAGATAAAAGAACACAGACCAAGATTCTCTCTCTCTCTCTAAGATGGTCACGTGCTCTGTTGTTCTTTTCCAACGAAACCCATCTCTCTCTTTACAAAACTCTTTCAAATCCAAAATCTTTCCCTGTTCCATCCTCATCACAACTACTATTCACCCATAAAGAACTCCAATTATCTTCTTTCTTCTCTCTTCTTCTTCTTCTTCATCTTCTAATGGAGTTTATCACCCAAAACCAAGCTATTACTTCTCTGAGTATGATCAACACCGACATTGATCAACCTAAGGCTTCACTTCGAAGCCGATTTCTCCTTCATCTAATCATATGCCTCCTCTTCTTCGTCCCTCCCTGCTCAAGCCAAGCCTGGGATGGTGTAGTGATAACACAAGCTGATTACCAAGGTCTTCAAGCAGTTAAACAAGAACTGATTGATCCAAGAGGCTTCTTGAGAAGCTGGAACGGTTCTGGATTCAGTGCTTGCTCTGGAGGCTGGGCTGGAATAAAATGTGCTCAAGGTCAAGTCATCGTCATTCAACTTCCATGGAAGAGTCTTGGAGGTAGAATCTCTGAGAAAATCGGACAGCTTCAAGCTCTTCGTAAGCTTAGTCTTCATGACAACAACCTTGGAGGTTCGATTCCAATGTCATTGGGACTCATTCCTAATCTTAGAGGAGTTCAGCTTTTCAACAACCGTCTCACTGGCTCAATCCCTGCTTCTCTCGGTGTATCACATTTCCTTCAAACGCTTGATCTCAGCAATAACTTGCTCTCTGAGATTATTCCACCGAATCTTGCTGACTCTTCTAAGCTTCTTAGGCTTAATCTCAGCTTTAATTCACTGTCTGGTCAAATCCCAGTGAGTCTCTCTCGGTCTTCTTCCCTTCAGTTTCTTGCTCTTGACCATAACAACCTCTCTGGTCCAATCTTAGATACTTGGGGTAGTAAGTCTCTTAATCTCCGTGTCTTATCTCTTGATCACAACTCTCTCTCTGGTCCGTTCCCATTTTCACTCTGCAACTTAACTCAGCTGCAAGATTTTTCCTTTAGTCATAATAGGATCCGTGGAACCCTACCCTCTGAGCTAAGCAAACTCACTAAGCTTAGAAAAATGGATATTAGTGGTAACAGTGTTAGTGGCCATATCCCTGAAACCCTAGGGAACATTTCTTCTCTTATACATTTGGATTTGTCTCAAAACAAACTCACCGGAGAGATTCCTATTTCGATTTCTGACCTGGAAAGCCTGAACTTCTTCAATGTCTCTTATAACAACTTATCTGGTCCTGTTCCTACTCTCTTGTCCCAAAAGTTCAATTCCTCTTCTTTTGTCGGGAACTCACTGCTTTGCGGATACAGCGTTTCGACACCATGTCCTACTCTTCCTTCACCGTCTCCTGAAAAAGAAAGGAAACCATCCCACAGGAATCTGAGTACCAAAGACATCATCCTCATTGCGTCTGGAGCACTCCTCATAGTTATGCTTATCCTTGTTTGTGTTCTATGTTGCTTGCTGAGGAAGAAAGCCAATGAAACCAAAGCCAAGGGCGGAGAGGCTGGACCTGGAGCTGTAGCCGCAAAGACTGAGAAAGGAGGGGAAGCTGAAGCTGGAGGTGAAACTGGAGGGAAGCTGGTTCATTTTGATGGACCAATGGCGTTTACTGCAGATGATCTTTTGTGTGCAACAGCAGAGATAATGGGGAAAAGCACTTATGGGACTGTGTACAAAGCTACACTTGAAGATGGAAGTCAAGTAGCAGTGAAGAGATTGAGAGAAAAGATCACCAAAAGTCAAAAAGAGTTTGAGAATGAGATTAACGTCTTGGGAAGAATCCGGCATCCGAATCTCCTTGCACTCAGAGCTTATTACTTAGGCCCTAAAGGAGAGAAGCTTGTCGTCTTCGATTACATGTCTAGAGGAAGCCTTGCCACGTTTCTCCATGGTAAGTTTGATACTAAAGTCTTAAAGTTAAAGACAATTTTGCTTTACAAGTACCATTTTGTAACTCTGTTTTCATATTTGAAATTGCAGCAAGAGGACCAGATGTACATATCAATTGGCCTACAAGGATGAGCTTAATAAAGGGAATGGCTCGAGGCTTGTTCTACCTTCACACACACGCAAATATCATCCACGGAAACTTAACATCAAGCAATGTGCTTTTGGATGAGAACATAACCGCGAAGATCTCAGATTACGGTCTCTCAAGGCTAATGACAGCAGCAGCAGGATCCAGCGTGATTGCAACAGCTGGTGCGTTAGGTTACAGAGCACCTGAGCTCTCTAAGCTGAAGAAAGCCAACACGAAAACCGATGTGTACAGCCTCGGTGTGATCATATTGGAACTGTTGACTGGGAAATCTCCGAGTGAGGCCTTAAACGGTGTGGATTTGCCTCAATGGGTTGCTACTGCGGTTAAAGAAGAGTGGACTAATGAGGTTTTTGATTTGGAGCTGTTGAATGATGTGAACACAATGGGTGATGAGATTTTGAATACACTGAAACTGGCTTTACATTGTGTTGATGCTACACCATCAACAAGACCTGAAGCTCAACAAGTGATGACACAACTTGGAGAGATTAGACCGGAAGAGACAACAGCAACAACATCAGAACCGTTGATTGATGTCCCTGAAGCTTCTGCTTCCACAAGTCAATAGAAAGAGTGGAGAATTTTTGTAGTGTGGAAATGTTGCAGAGTAGTAGTTGATTTCTTTTGCAATTCTTTAATTCTTCCAAGTTGTTTTTTTGTTCTTTGTTTGTTTCAGTGTTTTGAACCATTTCTTCATCAGTTTATGTTTGTAAATAGTGTCTCTTTCATCAAGTAGTCTCTGTCTTTTGAGCACAGTGAAAAATTTGGGTTTTGAAGAAGGTACTACTAGAAATGAGTTTCACCATCTACAGTAAAAATTTAGGTAAGTTTTAAAGCACCATTTACACCATATACTGAAAAGGAGAGGACATTGAGAAGATTCAAACAACTAACCAAAGTCCAACAAGAATGAAAGTTTAGGTACCTATGTAAAGAATGAAAATGCTCACACATTTGCCAAAACATAAACACATAAGAGTACAAAGATACGCACTAGCCAGAAAAATGTAAACCAGTATATAATCAAAGTTAAAGCAACAGCCAACAAGTGCCAAGATTTCATTTTTAGAAGATGAAATGAAATGGATTTCAAAGATGGAATTCTTTTAATCTCAGGAGAGAAATTTGAGAATTTATAATTTTTCATGACTAATCAAATTGTTAAGGTTCGAGATTATTTAAATCCAATAAAATTTATATTAAAAAAAATTAGTATCACTCATAATAAATACAAGTATTAATAATTGTACAATTTAGAGAAATTTTGAACAGTCTAAAAAATTTCTAAACACTATAAGAATTACTATTTTCAAACCTATACATATTTTATTGAGTTTATTCCTTTTTCTCACTAAGAAAAATGTATTTTCTCTTGACAGAAAAAAAAAAAA
>Ga0041059_1000706_pt1 | contig 26025 bp, 22 predicted proteins | sample AraColnosormetaG_FD_56232 | JGI IMG/M metagenome (GOLD analysis project Ga0041059, IMG submission 56232) | Arabidopsis roots microbial communities from North Carolina, USA - Col MF nosort | ecosystem: Host-associated > Plants > Roots > Unclassified | place: USA: North Carolina | collected... | reverse complement strand
TTTCTAGAGAAAACTCTAGAACTTGGATTTGGCCATAATTAATTATTGGATAATTGATCCAATAATTAAACTTGATTCAAAATCAAGTTTAACTTTCAACATCGTATAGAAGATACAACACTTTATACCAGTTGATAGGTAAACGTTTGTATATCTTCCTTTTGTATATGTTTATGTTGTATATATAATATGCAGATTCAACTTTTTACACTTTTACATAAGTCATAGTTTGGGTCAGGAAGCCAGTTATACCATATTTGCTTTATTTAGAATCCATTTACTATCTCTTGAAACTAATTCTTTAGCCTTGTTGTAATGTTGTTATTGCACCTAAATGAATAAGAATATGAAACTCATCTAAGATAATTGGCAAAACTGCTCATGAAAAGAAGAGTTTTAAAAAGCTACAAAACTTGAGCCAAAAGCAACCATGACTCAGAAGTGTATGTCTATTATTCATCTACAATCTCGGAAACTAAAAATTACCAAAAATCTTATATAGAACTCATATTACCAAAAATTAAAAAGGATATAAATAAACTAGGGTTTTGAGGGGTGGTACAAATTCGTTAGCTCTATTGTAGTTTGCTTATTAAATATCAGACACAATTCCCAAAGTCTGATTGCTCGTGAAATTTTATAAATAGCAAAGTATTTGAGCTTAAAACAACCATGTCTTACAAGTGTATGAAATAAAAGACGAATACCATCACTAGAACATAAAAGTAATCTGAGAAAATAATAAACGGGCTATGTTATACGAGCCCAAAATCCTGAAAACTTTGACACAAGCTTCACATCCTCCAAATGGGTACAAGGTTAACATCCTCTAAATGGTCAAGAAAGGTGTAAGCTTTGTGACTCTGAAAAGTTTCCATTCCTTTGATTTTAACTATAGTGATAGTGTTCCTATCGGGATTGTAATAGAGAAGGTAGAAAAAGTCGGATATAGTGTTTGGGGACAACACAATTTCACCTTTACGAGTCGTTCCAACGAAACATAACTTGGTCTCTTCATATACATTCCTCCACGGAGGAGGCAAAACGTAGATATGACTTGACCATTCGTGTTTCTCCGCGTCTTCAAGAACCCATAGTTGAATACCGGTGCATACGTTGTTAGGCATGTTGGGCTGAAGCTTAGCTAATTTACCCTTGTAGTTTACTAGAATTGAATTCAGCCGCCTTCCCAAGTACAATATTTCCATGTCATGACCAGCAACTTTCTTGATATATTTGAATTTGTCAGATCCAAACTCAAAGCATACTACATCAGGATACCTGTCGTCAGAAACACCATGGACAATGGCTAAGTAATACAAAACACCATTGATGCATACCCCATCATATTGAGAAAAGCCATTAGTATGCTCCACAGGAACAGGATAATGTAGTATGTCACATTCGATCATTTTCCTTGACGGTTTCTTCCCGGTTTCTAACGTGTGAACTTGATGCTCTTCAGAATCAGCTCGTCCTATACATGAACGCGTCATGCATAATACTTTGAAATTTTTGTCGATCGGATCAAACCCCAAAAAGCTTATCACTCCTTTCCTCCTTGTTTTCACTTTACGTAAGACCACGGATTCCCCTGTGCTAGGGTTACATATCAATGGCTCAGTAACCGTCGTTCCCTTTGTAGTTCGTTGATGTAAACCACATAACCAGCCACGAACAGGACGACAAATATTAGAGGGACAGCTAATCGGGAAACTCATATGCAAATTTGCGGCTATAGGAGACAGATCTTGAGGATGTGGTGATGAGAAGAAGAACGTTTCGCAGTCTTTTAGGCATGTAAACAAGATCTTCGGACGAGACGAAGATATGGTCAAGTAGGACTCGGTGAAATGCTGACCTCGCAATGTGGACTGCCATAGCTTCGATACGTAACGAAATCTAGCTATAGACTTGACAGGCAATCTCAAGAGTATCTCGATTACGAGATCGAACGGGATCCGTTCGGATTTCTCTTCTTCTTTCTTTTGATTCGAACAAGATCGTTTCTTGCGCCGTGTCATCATGGTGGAGGCGGCTTCTCTTAAAACCCTAATGACTTTTTTTCTCCCTTCCGTCTGATTAAACCTAATAATAATCATAACGCTTAAAACGTGTCTCTCAAGATCCTGGGTCTTTCTGATTTAAATGAGAATATAAATGCCTACATGTATAAAATTAATAGTATGAGGGTATGGCTGCAAAATAATTAAAAAATGAGCTGACGATTCAAAACGATGCCGTTGTGGTTTCTTAGAAGAAAGTGATCGTCTTCTTCTTCGCCGGGAAGCTCACAAACGGAATATACTCTACTGTTCCTTGCGACGTGCCCTGAAGGTAACTTCTTCTAGATTCCTCTCAATTTCTCATCTTATTTCTTACTTTTTCCTCAGTCTCGTTTCTTCTGAGACGATTTAAGATCTGTTTCGATTCTGATTTTATTTATTTATTTATTGCTGGAGTTGTAGATCTGATTGTATGTGTAGTGGATTTGATGTAATTGCTGACGGGTTTGATCAGTGGACTGTGAGAGTTAAATAATTTGGTTTGACATTGGATCTGTACTTGTTGGAATTCGATCTGTTTCTTCATCTTTGAATGTTTGATTTGTTGTTATGGCAATGCTCTTGTTTATCTTCAAATATCTTGATTAATGCTGCTCTTGATCACAAAGGCCACTTATGTGAATTGCTACTTTAAGTTAGTATAGGGATTAGCCATATCTGAGCCAGTGTTTGTCTCTCTTTTGGTCATGAACAGGATTTTGTAGAATCAATTCACAATGGCGTGTATAGTAGAGGATCCACAACGTGCAGGTCAATCAAATGAGACACAAATTGCACTTATAAGCGGAGTTCCTGATGATATCTCAAAATCCTGCTTAGCTAGAGTTCCAAGAGAATATCACATGGCAATGAAATGTGTTTCAAGGAGATGGAGAGATTTTGTGTGCAGTGATGAAATGTGCGACTATCGAAACGAGTTTAACTTGGCTGAATCTTGGATTTACGCGTTGTGCCGCGACATATCTGGCGGTGTCTTCTTACACATGCTGAATCCGTTCTCGTCCAGAAGGTCATGGAAAAGAATCAATGATTATCCATATATCCCAATGAGAGAAGGCATGGGTTTTGCAGTATTGGGTAAGAGACTGTTTGTGTTGGGTGGATGTGGTTGGTTAGAAGATGCTACTGATGAGATTTATTGCTATGATGCTGCTATGAACACTTGGTTTGACGTAGTACCTCCTCTTTCAACTAAAAGGTACTAATATTTCTCAGGATTCTTAATCTTGCCATTAGCAGCAACCAGCTCGATATTGTTCTTTCCAGCCCTTGATATTTCGATTGCATATGCAGATGCTACTTTGCTTGTGAAACGCTGGATGGAAAAATTATTGCAATTGGTGGGTTAGGATTGAATCCAAACGCTAAACGAACTTGGGACATCTATGATCCTTTGACCAGAACCTGCAAATCTTGTTCTGATGTGAATATTGTCCCTGAAATGGAAGATTCATTTGTAATGGATGGAAGGATTTATATTCGGGGTGGTGTTGGAGGATCTTCCACTGCAGTCTATAGTGCATCTAGCGGGATTTGGGAACGTATGGATGATGATATGGCATCAGGATGGCGAGGTCCAGCAGTTGTTGTGGCAGGTGATCTCTATGTTTTGGATCAGACTTTTGGAGCTAAGCTAACAATGTGGTGCAAGGATACGAGAATGTGGATTCATATCGGGAAGCTATCTCAATTGGTGATGAAGCAGCCTTGTCGGCTTGTATCTATTGGGAATAGTATCTTTGTGATTGGTAAGGATTGCTCTACTGTGGTAATTGATGTTGAGAATGTGAGGAAGAATAAGATGAATGGAGTAATGGTGTGTTCTTCTATACCAAAGACTTGGGATGATGATATAGATGTTATTAGCTGTAAATCTGTAGCCATATAATGTCTAGCTCTCTCTACTTTTCTCTTGGCTCAAAATTCTTCGTCCTTGTAAACAACATATGCTGTTTCTGTTGTTCATGTAAATTCACAAGCTTGTCTGAATCACACAAATTATTGTCTTCCTGATTCATAAACAACAACCCCCAATTCAAAATCTCAAAATTGGGTGATAAAAAGAGTTATACGAATGAACATACTAATCTCACAATGTGGTTGGTCTGCAGACAAGAGTGATTACACTACAGTGAAGCTACTTCTACATTAGCTGTATTTCAGGAGGAGGCAAAAAGCTATGCAGTTTTTGTATCTCCTCCTTGAGTTCTTCTAGTTTCTTCAACTCGTTGTTGCTTGATAATGAGGTCTCTAACATCCGATAGACTGGTTCGCTCACACACCTTCCTCTCTCTACTGTTTGCCATGAGCACTCAAATGCATCATTGGCTCTTCTTCGAGCACACAAAGCAGTGGTAAGGAGTTCCAATGCGTGGCCATGAGGGCAATACCCTTTCTCCAACATATACTTCCACAGGTCTAATCCTAAATTTACTTCACCGTTGTGACAGAACAGCTTCATCAGCATCACTATAGTTGGTGTTTTCGGAACCAGAGATCTTTCCTTCATTTTCTGGTAATACTCACATACCCCATTGAATCCAAACTCTTTTGATTTCATCATTCCGATAAACATCGAGTGGAAAGTTACACTGTCAGGCTCAATTCCTTTCTCTTCCATCTCCTTCATCACCTTAATTGCACCACTCACATCTCCACACTTCATTAGACTACTCATCAAAGCATTATAAGCTCCGCAATCAGGTGTTAAACCTCTCTTGGAAATTTCATCGAACAGTTGGCGTGCTTTGATCTTGTTCCTAGCTACACCAGACCCATGGATCAATGTAGTGAGTATCTGTACCGTGATATCAAAATCTAGACGATCCATATCTTCAAAGAGCCTCAAAGCTTCCCCAAAGTTTCGTTTTTTGCAGAACCCATCAATTCTGATACCGTAAGTGACGGAATTTGGTTTAAATCCTCGTTTCACCATTTCATGATAAAACAGCTCCGTGGCCGTAACATCACCAGCTTCCTTAAACCCTAGAAGTAAAATGTTCATCGTCTTCACATCTGGGTTAAACCGAGAATGCAATTTTTCGAAAATTGATCTCGCTTCCTTCATCTCTCGCTCTGTGCAAAACGCTCGTAGAAGAATATTGAACTCATCGACACCAAATTTCTTTCTGAATATCTCTTTCTCCATCTTCACGAAAGCTTCTAGAGTTTCTTCATAAGACCCAAATTTAGCGATTTTGCAGAGAAGTATGCTCATGGACTTGAAACTCAACAAATTAGGGTAGTCTTTTCGCACTTCCGCCATTAAAGCCCAAGCTTGATCGAAATAACGCATCCGTGCGAGAATGTGAAGTGTTTTCTCGAAGGAATCAGAGGTGGGAGAAGATTTAGAGCTTTTAAGTGAATACTTGAAGAATTCGAGAGCTTTAAGGCCATTGGAATGAGCAGCGAAGAGACGACCGAGAACTTCTGATACAAATTCCGGTGACAGAGAAGATAAAGGGATGTGTTTGGCGAGAATGGGTTGAATCGGATGATTTGGGAATGGATGACCATTGATGATTATTGTAATACGTTCGATCTCTGTTCTGTTTATCGATGTAGATGATAAAGATGAAGATGATGATAGTACTGGAGCAAGAAGACGACGATACGAATCGGAGGAGATCTTCTGAAGCATTTTTCTCTCTACCAGAAAATTAGATTCCGAGAAGAAATAGAAACCTTAAAGAGCCCATTTCAGTTAACCGAAGCGAACCGAACCGAAATTATGCCGAAGGAACTGAAATCGAACATCGGTTTATTTTGGTTATTAAAACTTGTTGGACGGCTCCGCGAGCTTATTCATCGGCATCTGTAGAGAAGGAAGGAGTTCGTTTGGCAGCGACGCAAATTTCATGTTTTGAACTGGTAATTTCTCATTAATCCACGCAAAGATATGTGAGTTCTTGTTCGTGTATGAATTTACTTGCGGTTCTCTAGCTCAAAGTTTGGTTCACTTTGTATATGCACGGAAGGTGTTTGTTGATTTGTCTGTGAAAATCTAATGATTCCATTTGTGATGAAATTGTGTCACATAGTGTCTGTGGGGAGAGTTTTAGTGGGTTTTTATCTTTAAATGTTTTTACTTGTATTCTCGCGTTAGATATTAGGTTTAGCCTAAACCTGCAGCTGCACGAAGCCCGCATCCTCAAACTGGTAAATTTCAACCTCAAGGCAATTTTCTCTGTTTTGTTTCTGGGGTTTTGAGATTTTTGCTTTATGTGTGCTTTTATCTGTGATTTAAGCATTGTTGTTTCATAGATTAGTTGTTTGGTTCTAACCTGATTTAGGAATAGCTAGAGAATTAGAATCTTAAGTATCTGAGACACGTTTCGAGATTATTACTTTGACTGGAATATGTGAATGTGACGAGAAGTGTAGTTAATGAAAATTGAGCTCGTTTCATGTGTGTGCTTGTTCTCTCCTTGATATCAGAGAATAGCTTCTTGTTTTAGGCTTAACTAGGATGCAAACTAGGGCAATTCAGGACCACCAAGATTCTTAAGGTCTGTGAAAATTCTCATCTTTTGATTTATACAGAGTGTAGATGTCTATCTTTGCAGAGTCAGCTTTGAATCAGTCTATATGTCAAGACTCTATATTGCTGACCTTATGCGTATATCTTGTGCTCACATTGCTTATAGGTCACAGAATATAGTTCCCACAAGTCACTTCTAAGACTATTGTTGAAAAATCTAATTGATCCTTATTCTCATCATTTGATTGACCGCAGAGAGTAGATGTCTATCTTTCATTGGTTCTGGGGTCAAGTTGCATGATTGATTAGTTAAAAGGTTAGACTTCTCCGTGGTAACATAAGTGTTACAATTCATATTATTATTATAAGGTTTAAGTTGATTGTGATTGTGAATGAAGTCATGCAGTTTTTTTTTATATATACATAGATCTAAAACACTTAATAACTAATCACCGTTGGAACATTATATAACATACATAAGAGACTGACTAACTGAGTAATTTAAGGTGCAGTCTATGAACTAACTTGTTAGGAATGCTTGAAAGGATGTTAGTTTTGATGTGCTTTAACAAGTCTCTTACCTTGTTCTGAATGCATTGATGATTGCTAATTAGCCTAAACCGTTTAGGGACCAATTCGAAAGGTTTGGTGAAAGAGAACTCCTTAGGTTAACTTGTTGCATTCAACTAGTGATTGGCCAATGTGACTAAGATTTAACAAGAGCTTACCGAAAAAATCGCTTGTGAACTTGTCTTACTGCAGTAAAGTGAAGTAAGCATATCACTTCTGGGACTATAGGAAGTTGGGAGGTGGTGATACTCTAGTAGCAATGACAACGGAAACGGCAAAGAAGAAGGGAACTCCACAGATTTTTAAAACAGATAAGGCACAAAAACTTGTAAGATTTTTTCCTCATTGAAGCACAAAAATCCTTGAATCAAATCTAGATATTTCTTGCTTTCATATAATTTGGTTTCAATCTCACCGCTTTGAGTTTTTGCGGTTTGCAGGCTGAGAAGTGGGTTGCCAGTATGACGAGGCCCACAGAGGATGATCCTATTGAGACTGCACAAGAAGAACGACCACACAGGTGAACGCAAATATCTTTTTACATGTAAATTTGCATTTCGTTTGAGAAAATGAAGCTAAATATAAGTATCGTTGTAACCCCTGTGTTAGGCTTGGACTTGGTGCTCAAGTGTCACGACAAACAAAGCGTAGACCTTCAGACGACCCTCTCGATCAGAAACTAGAAGCCAAGTTTGCTGCAGTGAAAAGAAAAAATGCAAGATTGGTTGCAGAAGCTGCTGGTTCTAGTAAGAATGCCGGTGATGACAGTGAGGATGATGATGAATCAGAAAGCAAAAGCCAAGCATTTGGTAAGAAAAAGAAAAATACAAGTACTCCTCATTAGAGTTTGTGATGTACTATAGTAAAAAGTCATGGCCTTGTATTTGTTTTGATTGTTGGATAAGAGCTAAAACGCATAATTGTAGTTCTATTGGAACATGGTGCTTGGTAAAAAAACATCATCTTTGTCTTATTTAAGTTCAAGCCTCATGTTATACCACTCTATAGTTATAACTCATGCACAACTCTCTTGGCCGAGTAAAACTACAGATGCCACTGGAAAGCAAAAACAGAGTATGGAAGTGAAAGAAACAATATAAGAGATTCTGAAGTCTTTGTTTATGTTAAAAAAGCTGTGGTTGTGCCACTGCACAAGAATGTCAAGAGATTTGACCATGGCAGTGGCAATGAAACTGTACAGGATAGACAAAAGGTTAAAACAAAGAGCCTCATCACAGGTTGTCGCTGCTGGGTTCCTGCATCGGTTCAACTTGAACCATGTCTCTGCAGCTCATGATGATCTCTTCTACTAACTCATCAAGGATCATTTCACTTGTATAGGAACCTAGACAACCGATCTCAAACCGGAGATCCATCCAGCTTCCAGTTCTAGCCATGTCTTTTTTTACTATCTGATCTAAAGTGTGAGGGAAAGGCAAAGGTTGGAGATGCCAGTAAACTCCTTCTTGTGCTACTTTAGCTGCGATTTCCATGTCTGAGATCAACTGGACCTCAGGTTTCACGAATGAAATCCAAGGCCCGGGATTGAATTCATTCCAACAGAAGTCCATAAGAACTTCATTGATACAGTCGTAAAGGAGATTCTTATCGTCGCAGAGCTGTGTAGAAGAAAAAACTATGCCATCTGTTAGTTCTAGCTCAAGAAGCTGTTCCGAGTAAAAGGGCCTTGTTAAAAGCTCTTCCCAGCTCAAGGCTGCAGATTTCACAACGGCTTCAATGTATGCAAGTGTCAATTCCTTGTCATCTATGGTTGCTTCGACATTGTTGTCCTTCTCTGGTTTTGGAGAATCAACTTCATCGAATCTTATACAGAGTGGTTGCATCCGCATTCCAGCTAAATGAGAATTAAGAAACAGTAGTAAGAAACCAAGTTCTGATGAATCAACCTTGAGCTGATTTTTAAAGTTCTTAAATACCTGAACTGAAACTTGTGCTTGTTGTTGGGCTACTGTCATCATCTGTGAACAAAGTCTCGAGCACAGACACTGGACTTAACTTTCCCTGCGCATCAGTGGCAGTTTCTTTGCATTCAGTCAACCTTACTGAACAAGTTGTTGGAGATTCTAGAGGAGAAGCCGGCGAATGCGCTTGGTGGTTCAACATTTCCTGGAACAAGATAAACCATGAAATCTAAAATTTCATTCAAGAAAAACAGAGAATGTATTCACTTATCACATACACAAGTTGTCTAACCTTTTCTACATCTTCATCAACATTTTCGACTTCTCGGGAAACGGAAGAGCTACAAGTTTCAGATAATGGATCTATCTCACTCTCCTCATCATTGTCTATATTCTCAGTTTCATTCCCATAGTCTGAAACCATTTAGTAACATTTTGTCAGAACAATATTAAGATCTGCTGGGGATAGAAAGAAACATCTCAAAAAGAGAAGAAGAAACAAATCACCTCTAGGAACAGAGACATCAATGGTAAATAATGTATCGTCGTCTTTATCCGAATCTTCATCAATCAGATCATTTGTAGCTGAACTGGTTTCTGGTGTTTGTAGAATCTCTGGTTGCTCAGTTGTCTGACTTAGAGTACTAACCAAATCATGTGCCGGGATCAATCTAGGACTGTCTGCTGGTGAACAGAACTCAGGGAGAGAAAGAATCTTCCCCAGGATTCTTGGCACTTCCTTGTCTGGTAAATTCACATCTATATCTCCATTTGCAAGCATTTCAGACAAGTGTTTCTTGGCTGCAATATATAAGCCAGACATTATCTTCTTTGAATCTTCGCTTGAGTAGATAGTCTCCTCTTTACCATCCTCGGTCGTTCTTTCGTCACAGAACGGTTCTTCTTTATCCGAAACATCATGCTTCTCCTCTGATTTACTCTGTATCTCTTCTTGCGTAGAACAGTTTTGGCTCCTCTTATCAACAGAAACATCACATGACTTCTTTCCAACAGCAGATTGTAGTCTTCTCTTGACTAAACCGATAAGGAAGCGAGAAAATGTTCTCCCGGTTTTGGACTTGTTGGCAGTAGAATGCAGTCCAGTTGAAGAATCAACATCCAAAGTATTTGGACCAGGTTTCAAAACCACAATTGTTTTTGCAACTTGAGATCTGTTTCTCCTCTCTTCTGATTTCCATTTCCTGCTGAAAAAGTTAGCTTTCCTCTTCGGTATCACCACCGCCTCTTGCTTCGATACTACTTCAGGCTTTTCTTCTTCTACTCTCTTAGAATCTCCCAAGGTTTGAGCATCTTCATTTGAAAGCTTCTTCTTGAGGAATGATTCTTCTTCTTCAGAACCCAAAACATGAAAAGCCTCCAATAAGTCTTTACAGGTTTGGATCTCTCCTTCTTTCTGAGCTATCAACCGTTTGATAATCTCTTTGAATTTCTCTTCAGATTCATCAACTAGACTCTTACAAACCTCAGTCTCTACATGTTCATCACCGGCGACCGAAACATGGATATCTTCCTCATCAACACTCTCATGAGAGCTCTCACAAGAACATGTAATCTGCTTCATTTCATTACCTGCATAAATGAGTAATATATAGGATCAGAAGACTGATTATAACAAGAATCTTTGTTAGACTTAGACACATAATGTTAAACGAAACAAAAACCTGAAACTCGTTTGCTTCCACGTTTGTTATCCATCAAGAGACGTTTCTGGTTAGATCCAAAGAGACTAATGAACACCCACACACATCCTATACCATTGATACCTTCTCTTTCAAGATTTCTCCGACAATTTCTCTCCATTTAACAGTTGACACTTAAATAGAGAAGTGGTAAGGAAACTGTTAATACAAGCAAAGAATAAACTTATGTCTGAATATAATAAAAAAAAAAAAGATTCATCATGCAAATGATCTGTTAAAACTCTGTTTTCATGATTTTTTCTCATCAGTCACACAAACGCATTGTGATCATTACTGTTCATAATTCGATACCTTTCCTTTACAAGCAAGAGAACCTTTTTTTTTTGGGATCATTGTGAAGAAGAAGAAGAAAAAGAGGTATAAAGATTAAAGACAATACCTTTTAGAATCTGATCCGATACTTGGGAAAATCTGATAATGCAGCTGGAGAGAGTGATTAATAAGAAACTTTCTTTTCAACTTTTTAGCTGTTTTCCACGAAAACAAAAAGAAGAAGAAGAAGAAGAAAGCTTTCACCGGATTTTCCCGGAAAACGTTCGCTGAATTTGCGGCTTTAATATTTTATAAAACGAAATAACGAAGCTCGAAACACGAGGGCAAATGTTGAACACAGTAGTGTCTCAATTTAGATGAAGAAGACCCATATTTCTCTCACCAGAATATGAAAACCACTGTGAAGATTAAAATAGAAAAGAGTGAGAGAAAATCAATATAGATTTATAAAATGGAGAATTAGGCATAAAGTCACACGAGTTGAATAAATTACTAGAAAAAGGACCAACCTAGATTATGAGTAAATGTGCTGATTGTATCAAGTTTCATCATTTACACATCTACGAAGCCAATAAAGAGTAAAGATTTTTCTTTTCTTTTTTTGTTGGGGTTAATATTGACGTGGTTCACTTGAAAGTGCAGCAGCCATTGGAAACCTCGCCCATAACTCTATATACATTATATATACAAATCATTGTCATTGTATATACATGTGTATTAGTGTCTTCACGAGACTGTAATGAATGTGTATAGATATATATGTATTTATACGTATATGGACAGAGAAGGTTTGGTGATGCAGGTAGGTAGGTAATGGTCCTCTAGAAGGAGTCGTCGCATGCAGCGAGTAGTACCGTACATAACTAATGTGTCGGGAGGGGTATTATGGTGATTTCGTTCAACAGAAATTGCAAAGTCAAAATAGTTTATATCAAAGAAAATCAAAATAAAAAAAGGGAGAGAGAAATTAGAATAAATGAAGAAAAAGTCAAAAATGACATTAGAGTCTCTTCCACTATGGACAAATTTTTCTTTGTTAATAATGACACACATATACACGAACACGACATTTCGATTCTGAGCATAACATTTTTAAAAAGTTATGTGTCTATTAAGAAATTAATTATGCTGAAGCATGAAGTTGATGGTTTAATGGCTAATTCTCCTATGTCACCAACCTAGTTTGTTAGTTTTTCTGGTCACACGGAAGATAAAACGTATGGTTTATAATCCATAAAAAAAAGTCTATTTTATATGTTCTGCTATAGAATGCGACTAAATAGGGATGTGAAAAAGAGTCCGTTACGATGTTACCATCCAACGATTAAACCAATATATAGCTCTCTTTTGACTAATGGCGATTAACGTTTGATAACTAAGAGATTACATATTGTAGGTTATCATTTAAAAACAAATTCGGAGTTATCATTTTGTTACATTTCTATTTTTGACGTAATATCATTTTGTTATAATGTTATTTGTAGTTCATCTTCTGTCGTTACATATACGTTTGTAGTTTGTAGAAACATGTTTGCAGACTTGCAGTATACTAAACTAATATAGTAATATATTATATAAAGAAATGATAATGACAAATTGACAATAATAATATTTCTCAGAGTCATACTAAAATATTAAAATAACTTAATTTTTAAGAGTTTCGTTCATGCATGGCTTTTTTGCTCAGTCTTGTTCATGTTCATGTTCCAAATTAAGATACCAAAAAAAAATACACTTGATTTTATAATCCTTAATTTTTATTTACTGCCCCGAGGTTTGCCTACCCTCTAATTACACCACACACATTTAGATCAGACTCTAATTAAGAAAACCAATAGAATAGCACTTACCAAACTTTCTTTATGATATGACTCTGACATATACTATAATTAGCATAATGCAATATACAACGATTTTCATCTTTGTTTAGCCCACTAGCTAATCACCTACTCATTAATTTTTGTTTTTTCTGTATGCAGATATATATGTATATAGTTTTGTTTTGTACTTATATGCACTAGTAGTTATAATGTCCATTTACGTAATGTAGTAATCTATTGAAATTAATATTTGCCGACAGTTTTATACAAAACACACACACCCTGAAAGTTCTATAATATAATGAACATCTACATCTTTGAAATTGAGCTAAGAAGGTTTATTTTGTATTAGCGATCGATGATTAAGAAATATGCGTTGAGATACTTGAAGATAATGAACGACGACGTTTGTCTTTGCATCTGTACGTACCCAACAATTAATATTAGAAAACAAAGTATCACTACAAAGCTGTGTAATAGTAAAGAGATACCAATCATTTTATTTTTCATAGGATTCTCCTCCAAACCCATAACCTTTTCAGTTTGTCTTAAAGGTGCATTAGAAGGATAAATTAAAGGTTTCATTTTCTTTTTATAGAGCAAACTATGTCTAGTTCAAAAAGAGAGACTAAAATGTGTCTGTTAATCTTTCTGTACTTTTTTGTAGATTGATGACATATATATACATAAACGAAATCATCCCTAGGTTTATATATGTATTAAGTACATCAAATAAAATTTATTGTTTTCATTTAATTTACATAAATGAAATTTATTGTTTGGTGGCTGTAAATCAAATAAAATCATCACAACAATTTTTGCATCGCACGAAAAGTTATCTAGTGCGACATAATAAAGCTAATTATTGGGGTTTTAAACTATTTTGCATGATAAATTATTGGAGTACATGTTTATATATAACACTGAAGCTCGTCTTCGTTTTTTTGGGTCAATATTTCCAAATCTTCGAAAAATACTAAAAACTTTGATATCCTAAATAAGTTTATCTATCTATCTATCTATCTATCTATCTATATATATATATTATTCTATAAGTTTATAATTACTTTTGATAAAACAGTTCTAACATAACGTTTTAAACCCTATACATACAATTTTGTAGAAGAAAAAGTCGTAATACATATATTTCAATTTCCAAAGTCGTCATATTTTACCAAAATTTCGATAAAATAATAATTAAGTACTTTAATTTATATGTCATTACTAAACTGAAATCCATCAGCATGCAATGATACAATCACACAACCGATGTGGGAACGTAACATTCTGGAAATGTTAAAAATGCGTAAGATTTTTCTGTTGAAACTAAAACATCACTAGTGGGCGGTTTCATATTATTAGCACTATTAATTATCACTTTATACAAATTTTGTTTTTTAATGCTTTATTCGGTCCACGAAAATTGGCTGTTTGCGAAGTAAACACACCAATAAATTAACGCCATCTCCTTATATATCAGATAATGTGATTGATCAATAGGTACTTAACAACTAACTCACCCCAAATTGTATATCAATTAATTAGTTGTACATAATTATTTCAAATTAATATAGCTATATATTATATTCATGTTGTTCATAACAAGCTTAAAAGATTATGGAAAAACTGTACATTGATTGAGTTAGGTTCGTGCGATGTATGTCTCTTACTAAAAGAAGTATTAAGCGTTGTATATCATATCGATATATCCACAAAACATTATTAATATCATGATTAAAGAAATTATCATATCGATTAATATCTAATAAGCATTAAAATATATGTGTCTGTGTGTCTAGAATGATTAGGAATTTATGATATTTTAAACCCATAAACAAGACAAAAACTAAGAAATGGACGAAGAGAGTCATCATAGTCTCACCAACTATATATGATCCAACCATATATGTTTTAAACTTTAATCTTTAACCTAAATATATTTACTGGGTGACAGAAAGCAAGATTATGTGTATTGGACACGTTTTTATATTTTATCTTTGCTTAACACAAAATTATCACGCTTAGATACAACAAAGTTGAATACAAACCGGAAACACCAAGGGATTGTTTATAAAATTTCGCAGAAGAAATATCTCTTTTTTGGATGAATGGCTCATAAAATTATTTATGGGTAGTTTTATACTTCTATTATATTTTGAAAAAGGATCTTGGAAAAACATTAGCTCAAATGATTCCTTTGAAAATAGAAGGTCTTGGGCCGCACATTTTAATGCTACTACTGGCCTATCCCAGACGGCCCAAAATTATAATGGGCCTAAAATAAACAAAATTCTCTTCTGGCCCATTGACCACATTCGAACCCCAAAAGTTAAAATCACAAAGCAAAAGGGGCTGACGTTAAAACTCAAAAGTTAAGGGGCTAAACTTAAAATAAAAAGCTAATGGACTAATTTTAAATCTCAACGATACAGAACATGACTAAAAATCAAAACCACAAAGTTCAGGAACTAAAGCTAAAATCACAAGTTTAGGGACTAAAATTATTATCTAATGTGATATACCTTGGTTGACTTTAAATTGGTGATCTCAGTGATGATGTATTTGCTTGAATACTTTATATGTATTAGAATTTAGAGTGTAAATAACTGAAACTAAAATAAATTTCTCTGTAGATGAACTAAACTTGTGGACGTTAGCTTTGTTTGCTCAATGAACTTGAATTAAACGAAACTCTTAAAGCTTATCACGCGGGAAAGGAGACGAGGTCGTTAAAAAAAGCGGTTGACTGTTAGACATAACCGTCAAAACATACTAAAAGTTGACGACATCAAACCTGAAGAAAGAACGCCTGAAATTTATCTTTAGTTACATCTGAAATTTCGATCTCACTTTCGTAATGTTGACATTTCTCTTGACAATGACAGAGACCATCACTTTGAGATTCTTTGGTCGGCTCTCAATATTGAAAGTCAGAGGCTTATCCATTATTATCTGATTATGCTTCTGCGGTAAGGCTTTTAAGGAACACGGTTTCGTGATTAGATACGTGTTTGTCTTATAATTGAAACCTTTTCCTCTTATCCCTATATATACTATATACTTGGCTCATCAAATACTCTGTTAGATCAAATCTTAATTTATCGCAAAAAGTATTCTGTTCTTTTTTATATGGACCGGAGTCACAATGACATTAAAGATTCCGATCCAAGAGATGGTGAAAATGGTTGGCTCTTTAAGATCTCATGGCATCGATATCCCTGAATCAATGGAAATCAACAAAAAAGAGAAGATCTATGTAGCAGTGACAGAGAAAGATCTAGAAAGCAAGTCTAGTCTCGTTTGGGCGATACAGAACAGTGGAGGCAAAGAGTTTTGCATCGTCCATGTTCATCAACCTATCCGTAAGTAATTAAACATCCACAAGAATCTTTTTATGCAGAGGTTAAGGATTATTTGGTTAAATTTGGAGTATCTTGTGTTCTTGATTTCAAGCGGGGGAGATGTTTCACGAGCAGAAATTGCGTCTCTACAGAAAAGAGAAGGACAAAGCACATAAGAATTCGGAGAAGTACCTTCAAATATGCAGGCAAATGCAGGTATCTATATCCTTACTTCTTATCCATGTGTTTTGATGGTAGAAGAGATGTTTGGTTTTAAATTTCCAGTCAAATTGTGAATTAGGTCACTGCAGAGATCATATATATTGAAACGGATTCGGTAGAGAAAGGTATCCTCCAATTGATATCTCAGCGCGGAGTCACCAAACTCGTTATGGGAGCAGCAGCTGATAGACACTATTCAATGTAAGTGGCTAATTAGTGTAGACTACTAAGACTTTTTGTGATCTAATATATAGATTAAAAAACGTTGATTTTGCAGGAGAATGAGAGACTTAAAGTCCAAGAAAGCTATTTACATTCACAGAGAAGCGCCTGCCACTTGTCTTATATGGTTTACGTGCAACGGTTACCTAATTTGTTCAAGGTTTGGCTAATTAAGTCAATTCTTCATCTTCTTTTGTGTTAGCTGAACATACTAGTCACTGTTAAGGACTGGTCTTTGAGTTTTACTTGTCTCACAAGTCACACTACAATGCAGGGAAGCTAGAAGAGCAAATAACTTGTATCTAGAATGTGCATCGTCAAATTCTTTGAGTCAATCCGACATAACTAGAGGAACTGAAAGTATAGTTAAAGATGATGATCATCTGATCAAATTAGCTGTCACAGAAGCTGAGGCTTCGAAAAGGAAAGCACGCTTTGAGGCATGTAAGCGCGAAGAAGCTGAAAAAACTGCAGTTGATGCACTCAAAAAGGTATGTAAGTTCCTTTTAACATGTTTTTTTAGCTTAGAAGTATCAAACTTTTCTAACTCTTATCTATAACAAAAACAATTGTAGGCTAAACAATGGGAAAATGTGTATTTTGAGGAGTTGAAGCAGAGGAAAGAAACAGAGAAGGCACTGAGGAAAAGAAATGACGAACTTGAAAAGATGAGATCAGAATCCGAGACCCAAATAACCGAATCTTATACTGTGATTAGAAAGCTTCAAGAAAAGAACAACTTATCAATGGAAACGTTTAGAGGAATCAGAGAAGAACAAGAAGAGTTGAAGATAAAGCTTAGAGAAGTATCAAAGCTGAAGGGTAAGCGCGAGGAAGAGGAAGCTTCTACCTCTAACCACCGTGAACCGCCACAATACTTTATTTGTCCCATTACACACGTGAGGAAACGTTACAAGATCAATGAAAACTAAATGATCAAAATGTTATAATTTTAAGAAAAGAAAAAAAAGACCAACAGTTTTGTTATTTGTAGGATATAATGGAGGATCCACATGTAGCAGCTGATGGATTTACATATGAAGGAGAAGCCATAAGCCGTTGGTTTGAGAGAGGACATGAGACTTCTCCAATGATAAACAAAAGGCTTCCTCACACGAGCTTGGTTCCAAATCTTGCTCTTCGATCCGCAATTCAAGAATGGCTTCAACTTCGTGAATTATTGAACAGACCCTCTGCTTGCAGAGAGATATAAGTGATTCGCCTTAATCAGAGTGACAAATTTATCATAAATCAAAACATTTTCAAATTTTGTCAATTCAACTTTCTCTAATTAATGTTTATATTATTATATCAATGCACAGTGCGTTACAACACATATGCTTCTTAGTTAATAGGAGTTGTTACTCTATCACTAGTATTATTGGTTTGGTCACTCTTTTTTGGGGTGGTTACGCACGTATATACTAAATATAGACTATGATCTACTTAGATTTTAATATTTGTGATGAATTGTGAACTATAAGAATATAGTGGTTATGACTGAATTTTTTCATAGATTTAATAAATCTTCCCTCATGGCATAATATTAGTTAGTTAATATATAGTGGTATAGTGGTCACTATTTTATTTGTTAAATTTGGTTTGATGCATTGGTGGTCATTATAACAAGCATAAAAAAACACTAAAGCTAGTATTGGATTCATCCACGTTTTTGTAATTTTGTTATTTGATGGAATAATAATAATAAATTTAGCCTGAATCTTGCATAGATTTAGTTCTCTTAATTAATCTTCCCTCATGACGTTTAATATAACGGAAATATGGTGGTTTGGTTGCCCACTACACACTATATATTCCTTTGATGCCGTGATAGTCATTATAACAAGCACAAGGAAAAACACTAAATCGTAGAAGAAGAAAAGAAAAACAAACAAGCAATGGATTCAACAGCCACCGTTGCAAGTGATCGTCTTAGTCAACTAAACTCTTTCGAGGAGACTATGACAGGCGTGAAAGGCCTTGTTGATTCCGGAATCAAAGAGGTTCCAGCTATGTTCCGTGAGCCTCCAGCTATTTTAGCAAGCCGAAAACCACCACTAGCTTTGCAGTTCACGATCCCAACCATCGATCTGAACGGAGGAGTAGTGTACTACAAGAATCAAGATTCAGTTACACGGAGAAGCATGGTTGAGAAGATAGGAGATGCAGCGGAGAAATGGGGTTTCTTCCAGGTGGTTAACCACGGGATCCCGCTCGACGTGCTGGAGAAGGTGAAAGAAGGGATTCGCGCGTTTCACGAGCAGGATGCTGAATTGAAGAAACGGTTCTACTCTCGTGATCACACTCGAAAAATGGTTTACTATAGTAACTTGGATCTCTTCACCGCTATGAAAGCGAGTTGGAGAGATACCATGTGTGCCTATATGGCCCCGGATCCTCCCACATCGGAGGACTTGCCCGAGGTTTGTGGGTAAGGTTTCCATATATATATGAGCTTAATTATTTATAGCTAATAACATTTTTAGAAAGGTTTTTAAAAAAAATTTTGTATTATTTTTTAAAAAGTGAATTATAGAATTTTTAAAGTAAATCCATTTGTATTTTTCATGAATCTGAATTGATGTTTTGATATGTGGCAGGGAGATTATGATGGAGTATGCAAAGGAAATAATGAATTTAGGTGAATTGATCTTTGAGCTTCTATCAGAGGCTCTAGGGTTGAATAATTCTAATCACCTCAAAGACATGGATTGCAGCAAGTCTTTGGTCTTGTTCGGCCAGTACTATCCACCTTGTCCGCAGCCTGACCATACTTTAGGCTTAAGCAAGCACACCGATTTTTCTTTTCTCACCATTGTTCTTCAGGGGAATCTCGGTGGGCTTCAAGTTCTCCATGATAAACAATATTGGATCGATATTCCTCCCGTCCCTGGGGCTCTTGTCGTTAACCTCGGAGATCTTCTCCAGGTTAAAGAAGTGACTTTTTAGCTTTGTAACATTTTAGCTCTATCTTTGTTAGGAATATCATATATGAAATAATATGGAATTTAAAGTAGTAAGTAAAAGATATAGGCTAGTTATGATTTGAATGGAGATGTGAGTTGATTTTTTATTTGAATTTGTGCAGCTTATAAGCAATGGCAAGTTCATAAGCGTGGAGCACAGGGTGATAGCAAATAGAGCGGCTGAACCGCGGATTTCAGTGCCATGTTTCTTCAGCACCGTGATGAGGGAGAGCCATCGAGTATATGGACCCATAAAAGAGCTTCTGTCAGAACAAAACCCTCCCAAGTATAGGGACACCACCATCTCCGAGTTCGCAAGCATGTACGCGTCTAAAGAGATCAATACCTCTGCGTTACTCCGTTTAGAGATCTGATACATCGACCAAAGAAAATGTCTTTGTATTAAATAATGTTCGTATGCGTTTACTCAATTTCAAGATTTGAGACATCGAGCAAATAAACTGTACCTTTGTAACGTAATGTGTGTATGTGTGTCACTCCATGCACGGATATGTCGACGTAAAACATCCGTAAAATGTACCCTTGTAACATAATGTATGTATGTGTGTCACTCTATGTTAGGATATGAGACATTGACCAAATAAAATGTCTTTGAAAACACACACCGTTTGGCCCATTGACCCACTCTTCTTTTTTGTTTTTACATCAAGTAGTCATTTTTTGTTTATATGGTGCTAGTTATAATAACCCATTGCTACCTAATCTTTTAATACACACGCACATTTGTTTTAAGTATATTTTAATGATATAATCGACATTGATTACTTCCTTGAGTTTGATTAGGTCGTTGACACTCAAAGGGCTTAAAAGTAAAACCGCACAAGAAAATAATACATATACATGACATTCCAGAACGAATATTCGAAAGAACAGAGTAACACAAGAAAGGGATGACACATGCCTTAATCGGATCTTTTCTTTCTTAATTCCATATTATTAAAAACATTTTCCGGAGAAGAAGACAAAACCAAAGCTTCTTGTCTGAAACGAACCAGCCATTCTAAAGATTTTTACAAACAACTTTTTCCCGAGAAAATCTCAAGTTTGAGGAAGCGAGAAAGAGCAACATGGAAGAAAAAGAAGAAGCAGGAGTGATGGATGAGAGAATATATGTTGCACTAGGGAGAGAAATAGCCAATAACAAGTCAAATCTGGCATGGGTATTAGATAACTGTCAAGGGAACAAGATCTGTATCGTTCTTGTTCACCGACCTCCTCAAATGATTCCTGTCTGTAAGTTCCCCCAACAACTCCTATATTGTCATCTTTCGAACGGCTTTATACACGAAACAGAGCTCTTAAAGAGTTTGACTTTCAATGATCTTTCTCTTACTTTCACAGTGGGTACCAAGTTCGATGCTGCAACGGTAGATGAAGAATTAGTGAGAGCATACAGAGAGAAACAAAAGGCGAAAACAGACAAGATTCTTGATGAGTACCTTAGAATTTGCTTGCGGAAAGGGGTATGTATATTTTTATACATATACATAAGGGATATGAAGTTTAGGCCATTCCTAAGGAGATTGGTATTGTAGGTCCAAGCAGAGAAGCTGTGCGTTGAGATGAACTCGATCGAGAAAGGAATTGTGCAGATGATTTCTGAGAACAAAGTCAGGAAGTTCATCATGGGAGCAGCTTCAGACAAACATTTTTCAACGTATTGTGTTTTTAGGCTTCACGCTTGTGTTTCTGCTTCACATGCTTCTTTAACAGGTATAGAATTTGACATTTGAGGTGATCAATTTGCAGGAAAATGGAGGATTTGAGATCAAAGAAAGCCATCTTCGTCTGCCAACAAGCTTCTGCTACTTGTCATATACGGTTTACCTGCAAAGGATATCTCATCCATACAAGGTTCAAGCCAGAAGCCTCTTTTCTTTATCTGTATACAAACAGCAGATGATGCTTTAACGTTGATATCTGTGCAATCAATGTAGGGAAGCTAGAATGGATGAAGTCCGAGCTCTCTCAGCTCTACTATCTGACTTTCAACGGCTTGTCACCTCACAAAGTAGCGCCAATTTAGATCAAGACAGTGGAGGTTCAAAGAGGAAAAGTGAGCATGAAGAGGGGGAGGAGGAGGAGAGAACATCACGAACCAGCTCTTCTCGGTCTGCTAGTACATTGTCATACTTTGGAGGATCTGAGGCTTCCTCAAGTGTAAGTGTAATGGAAGAGATATCAAACCGTTCATCTCCACCATCTTTACCGGTAAGTCCTGCGATCCTGAATAAGAGAGAATCCTTTCTTTTTGTTTCTTTCCTTTGCATTTCACCTGGCTCATGAAATGCCTAACGGTGCTGATCCACCAGTGCAGCGGAATGGGACTGGGCATGATAACCTTCCTGATTAACTCCACCAAACTCTGGCAAAGGCTTGCAATTCAAAACCATAAGCATTGTGAATGACCCCACCATTACCTGAAAAGCTACATAAAGAAGACGAGGACAAGAACATAAAGCTACAAAGATCTTGATCACATCTGTAAATACAATGTAGCTCATATTTGTAAACCCAATTGTGAGGAGAAGCTGCTTTGAGTCCTCCACTCTCCTTATCTTGTGAATGTGAGGCTTTGTAAATTATCTTCTTTATATTATTCTTGCGTTAAAATTCAAAGAACAAAAAACAGAAAGATAACCAACAAATGAGCCCACCAACTAAATGCTTTAATTAAAAGTTGTATACAAAAGGTTGATCACTAAAAAGGAGTAAAATAAAAAGAAAACAAAACTGCATCCTACCTCTCGGATTAACTGAGAAGAAAGAGAGAAAGCAGATTGTGGAAAGAAAGAAAAATTACAGGATGACACACATCAACCGCCGGTGACCGGAACACCACTTTCTCTCTAATTGCTTACATTCTAGTGGGGATCTCACCAAAACTGTTCCAGCCATTGGGCTAGCGTTTTCAGCTTCACTTGTGTCCTGCAGCTGGACCTTCAAAGTTCAAAACGCATGCAAACCAAACCATCTATCATCAGTCATCTAAAGCTGTGTTGAAGACTCAAGTGTGTCCTATTTCTAAAACCGATAGGTAGTTCAGTTCAACAGCACCTTGTGCTACACTATTACCATAAATGTAAAGATTAACCAGGAAAAAGGGATAGCATGTACCTGTCAATCGTCTTGAAGTTCCGTTGCCATTTATGGAAAAGTTCACAGGCTGCCTTTCTTGTCCTATCGATAGAACCCAACTAGAGTTCAATCTCCGAGCAAAATCCTCTACCTCTCTGTATTAACATATTAACATAAGGTTCAATAATTTAATTTAGTTTCACTTAATGGCCGCACAATTCGATGTAGATCTTCATATTTAGTCTAGAAGCCGAGGTTTGTAGAAGGTATATTTGGAGAGGTGACTGCTATCAATTATTATTTCAGCCCAAAACGAATACTTCAGGTAGAAAAAGAACCACTTACCTATCAAGCAGTTCCTTCAAAGCTGGATCAATTTCATCATCTATATAACCATCTTCAAACTCAGTCTTTGGCGTAAAAATGTCATCTTCCATACTAGGTAAGTTAGACACATCTCCCAAGCAGGACGCAGTATTGTCAACAATCTCAGCACTTTGTGATTTGGAATCAAGATTATGTAAATCCTAAGAAGAAGGAACGGACTCAGTAAATTGATTACTACCAACCAGAAGCAATCAGAGAGAAACTAGTTTAAACCTTTTCCAAAGCTTCACATGTTCCATTTGAAGAACCATTCTTCTGTTCCTTCCTTTTCTTGTTCTTCTTTTTGCTCTTGGAAGTCTTTACCACCTTGGGATCTGTGAAACATAATTATCCTTCTCTAGAGTGAGAGTTTTAAAAGGAAGTAGAAAAGAGAAGACCAAGAAGGAACGCTAACTTAAAACTCACGCATCATATATCTCAATCAAGGATACCCAAGATATCAACCAGGATTTGAGCATCAAATCATCTAATAACTCGGCCATAAATGCATAAGCAAGAGTATACTGATAATGAAAATGACCAATAAAAAGCCCAAAAAATTGAAGCACAAGACGGTGAAAATCTCATATCAGGCACTCACTTAGCAACTAGAAATGAGTCTTACAAAAATTAATAGTTGAACGTGAGCATCAAAATAGACTCCAGAGTCCAGACATGAACCAATATGTGGTACCATCAACATGAATTTAGACAACTCGGAGCAGAAAAAGAAAAAAGGATCATGACATACAGAGAGATATGAAGTTAAGAAAAGTACCTCTGCCATTAATAAATGATAACAGGTCATCCACTGAACGCTCATCGACATGTTCTTCGACCTCGACACTCTAGGACATGGAAATAGCCATAATATATAAACTAGTGCAATAGTTCATTCTTACAAACCAATTCCTGACTTAATATTAAGTAAAATGCTCAACACACCTTTAGTTTCTCTCTTTCTTTCAATTCTTTTCTTTTCTTTGCATACAATCTATTCAACAATCGAATCCGTGGATCATCCATTGTGTTCTTTAGAGGCTCTAATTTCTCCTCCTGATAAATCGTAACAAAAAGCTAAAATATAGAAGCAGATGGGAATGACGCCTCCTAAAAAGAGATGATTTGGGCACAACATACCTCAGTAAGGTCATCAGGCAAATGAAATATTTCGCGTATCTCCTCAGGGGTTTTTCCCTCAATAATTCGTGCAAGGGCACGACTAGTAAGATCAACCAACGGCTTCAACTGCAAACTGTCAGCGGCTGAGGTCAACTCACAGAGCCTCTTTGTATCCATCCGGATGAATTTTTCATCATAAACTTTACGTTCCTAAAAAGTAACAAAGAGCTCTATGAAAAAAAGGCATAGGATAATCGACATGTCATTAATTGTTTCAAATTTAATAACCTCAAGTAAACCTTATTTGAACGTCCAGGTACTTGATGAAATCTGCAGTAATCAAAAATCAGGCTTAACATGGCTGGATTGACTCGCTGTGGAAGAGATATTGCGTAGTTCTTAGAAGACCCAACACCCTTCTGTATTACTTCTTGACATATCATGGGACAGAACATTGCAACCTCTTGTTCCACTTGTTGGATTGAGCCATCAGCAGTTTCAAGCCATATATAGGATTTCATCATCTATGTTGATACCACAAAAAAAGTAATTAGTCTTGGTGCAAGGTAAAAGCTCAACTAATCATTCAAAAACTCCATACATAAAGAAGATAACACTTAAAATAAAACACTATTACTATGAAAAGAATCTATGATGTAACGAGTAGGTCATGTAAACGCATATGATAAGAACTACTAGAGACTAATTAATCACGATTAATATAAAACATTGACGCAAATGGTTGCTAACTTGTTATGTATCCAAAATCTAACCTTGCTAGTACATTTGAGCAAAATATCTAACAATACTAACCCTCACTCTTTATGATAACTAACATAGGTCCTTGTTGCCATAATAAGTAAACGAAATACATGTGAGTTAGTTAGCTATACGCCAACAAAATCCACATTAGTTAAAGTATCAGAGCTTACCTCTGGTTTAATGATGGCCATTTCACCTTCTGACATTGATTTATAGACCCAGTCTTCGGGTATAACGCTTGTAGAGTATATATCTTATTACACTGTCAAGCTCTCCAATATATTGGACAGCGCCCACTATAAAAAGTTGTTATTTTTAAGTCTTCAAGGTTCCAAATACTGCACAGAAGGAGGATTATTTCAGGTCTATGAGCATCGAGACATCAATCTCAATCAATTTCCGGAAACTTAACACTAAACTGGGTACAAGAGAAGAAACAATGTATTGATCATAAATTTGAAATCAAACTTGGTAAACACTCAGAAAGCTCGAGATTGAATCTGGCATCTAATCAAAAATGCATCAACCAGGTCCACACAAACTAAGAGAGTCTAGATTAGTAAGTTCAGAATCGATTCAACTTTTTCTCTTTTTGATGGAAAGTAAGTTTCTCTCGAATGTGAAGAGGCACCTCAATCATGAATTCGTAAAACCCTAAGCCCAGAAATGAAGAGAGAGGTGCTAAATACCAAAAATGAAACAAAAGACAGAGGTGCCGAAACTTAAATTGATACAATGGAGACTGAAATTAAAAGAGGAATAGAGTGAATACCAACAGCGAGAGAGAGAGACATAGATAACATTCAAATGATCAAACGATACAATCGAACAAGTAGCACACGCATAGAGAGATACATATAATGGAGAAACACGACGATGAGAAAGCAATAGATAAGAAGAATACAAGCGTGTCGTACCTTACGACCGGAGGAGAAGCAATGAGTGACGATGGTGGAAGAAAGATTTGAATCTGGCGGGGGATAACGGCGACGGCGGCGGCAGAAACAGACCAAGAGAGAGAGAGAGACAGGAGCGGATAAGAGAGAGAAAGAAGGGCTTAATAATATTTTGGG
>Ga0041059_1000705_pt1 | contig 26037 bp, 28 predicted proteins | sample AraColnosormetaG_FD_56232 | JGI IMG/M metagenome (GOLD analysis project Ga0041059, IMG submission 56232) | Arabidopsis roots microbial communities from North Carolina, USA - Col MF nosort | ecosystem: Host-associated > Plants > Roots > Unclassified | place: USA: North Carolina | collected... | reverse complement strand
TTTTTTTTTTTTTTTTTTGTATTCTAAGTTTGATTATGTTGTTTATGAAGGCGGATAAGGCACATAGTTGGACATGTATGGATCTTTATGTATTTGCAACTCCATATCGTGTTACATGGACTTGGTACTTCATTTCACGACAGCATACTGTGGAATTTCCGGAGTGGGATGGCAAAGCTGAGTATGAATATGTAAGTTTCTGTTGCTATATCTTTGGTTTCTTTATTTAGGATTTAGTATCTGTGTTTTTGGTTGATGTGTTTTGCGTACTACTTATTGGATCAGGTTAAGAACAAAGGAGTTTCTATATTCCTTATGCACGCAGGGATGTTAGGAACACTTCAAGCACTGTGGGATGTTTTTCCTCTCTTTAGCAATACTGGTTGGGGGGAGAGCTCTAATCTTGCGTTTCTTGAGAAGCATATGGGAGCTAATTTTGAACCTCGTCCTGAACCATGGGTTACAAATGTTACAACTGATCAAATCCAGTCTGGTGACCTCTTAGCTATTTCAAAGATTCGTGGGCGGTGGGGTGGTTTTGAGACTCTTGAGAAATGGGTGAGTGGGGCATATGCTGGTCATTCCGCCGTTGCCTTGAGAGACTCTGAAGGGAAACTTTGGGTTGGTGAGTCAGGAAATGAAAATGATAAGGTAACAACAACACTTCAAAGTGCTGCCCTAAAGTTAAGTTGCAAGATTTTTTTTGATGAAGTTTTTTTTTTTCTTGTCATAGGGAGAAGATGTAATAGCAATCTTACCATGGGAGGAGTGGTGGGCATTTGAACAAACAAAGGATGACTCGAATCCTCAGATTGCACTGCTACCTTTGCATCCCGATGTTCGTGCTAAATTTGATGTTGCTGCTGCTTGGAAATATGCTCGCAGCATGGAGGGTAAACCATATGGTTATCACAACTTGATTTTTAGTTGGATTGATACCGTTAGTGAAAACTACCCGCCTCCTCTAGATGCCCATCTTGTAAGTTTTTGTTTTTCATTTCTCACAATATAGTTCTTGATGAATGAATACACTTTCAAATCGTTTTAACTTCGGGCTTCTCTTTCTTTCAGGTTGCATCTTTCATGACTGTTTGGAGCCAAATGCAGCCTGAGTATGCTGCTAACATGTGGAATGAAGCCTTGAACAAGCGACTGGGAACAGAGGTATTAACATCTTCATGATTCATAGATGATTTTTTTAATTAATGCTTATCCTTATTAGAGATGGTCCTAATATCTGATTCTTCTGTACTATCGTATCCTTCATGTTGTATACGATTCTACATTTTTCTCTGCTCTTATAGTTTGACTCTGTTCCTTGTTCTTCGTTTTTTTTCTCTTCTTCTCTAACATGGTTAAAATTGCAGGGTCTTGATCTTTCTGATGTACTGGTAGAAGTAGAGAAGCGTGGATCCTCATTTGACAAATTACTGGCAGTACCTGAACTAGACGATTGGATATACAGCGATGGTAAATCAACCTCATGCATCGCTTTCATTCTCGAAATGTACAAAGAAGCTGGCCTATTCGGTCCACTTGCTAGTTCTATTCAAGTCACGGAATTCACGGTAAGAATTTGTACACAGTCTCTGCTTCCCTTCATGCACGCAAGCTCATGTGACCATTTTCATTTCTTAATCTCTTGAATCTGCAGATAAAAGATGCTTACATGCTCAACTTTTTCGAGAACAACGCAAGTCGTCTTCCTACATGGTGCAATGACAATGACAGTGTGAAGCTTCCTTACTGTCAGATACTTGGGAAATACAGAATGGAACTTCCTGGTTACAACACTATGGAACCATACTCGCACATGAACGAACAATGTCCAACTCTGCCTCCAAAGTACAACAGACCAGATAACTGCTAAAAGAATTCTCCTCCGATGTCTGTTTGATTTTAGGAAAAAAGTTCAAATGTATTACCGTTGAAAACTCAACAATTACTTTATCTGTTTGTATATAACTATATATATATCATTCAGGTTTGTAGCAACTGCTCATCATGTAAACTGTGTTTGGATATGATACACACAAATAGAAATTACAAGTTTCATCTTTTGGTTATGTTTCGTCTTCCGGTTTAGTTTGGTTTATCTGGATTAAACCGGTCTCATCTTCATCGTAAAGAAAGAAAGTAGAAGCAAAGCTTGAAGCTTTTGGATTTCTAATGTGTGTGAATCGTGATGTTGTCATCAGGACAGATGATGGGCCATGTCGTGGCCCGAACTCAGATGATCTTGTCTCGAAGTAACTTCGCCGATTGTATACGGTGTCAGGGCGTGAGAGTTTCAAAAACCCTAAAAATGGGGACAAAGCGACCCACTTGCCCTTCTTGCGATAAACCTAGCCAGCTCTGTCTCTGCAAGAAGATGAGATCTCCATGTTTTGATAATCAGGTGAGTATTACTATTCTTCAGCATAGTCTCGAGAGAAAACACGCGCTAAATTCTACTCGAATCGCTAGATTAGGGCTTAAGAATGTTGGTGTGACTACTGTTTTCGATGTTCATGATGAGGCAGAGTTCTTAATCAGGGTTATTGGATCGGGTTGCAGCAAGATTGACACGAATCATTTGGATTCTGAGTATAGGGTAGAGAATGTTGCTTCTTTGGAACTTGATGATAGCTTTAAGTTAGGTAGTAGTGGCAATGTGGAGAACTTAGAATCTGAGAAGAATGTGGTGCTTGTTGATCATGGAAGCTTGGAAATTGCTGAAAGTTTGAATCTTTCTCAACATTTGAGTGAAATTTCTTATCGGGATTCGCGGGTTAGGGATAAGATAGGTTCTTATGAAGAAGATTTGATAAAAATCTGTATGAAGAAACATGGTGTCATCAGCAATGTCTCACACTCTTTGATGCTTGAAACCAATGTGAAGGTTCTTAGTTTTGATCATATATTGGCTTCTCCTGCAGCCATGGATGTCTTGGCAAAAGGTTTTATGGTAACAAAGTTTTCAGAAGGAAAGCAAGAGTTTGAGCTCGAGGTTCCTCCTGGATCAGCTTTGTTGTTCCCGAGCGAAGAATCGGTAAAGATCAATTATCTTAAAGAGAAAGAAGAGTTAAAAGTAAGGAATCTGATTGTTCTTGATGGGACTTGGTCGAAGGCTAGAAGAATATACCTTGAGAATCCATGGCTAAAGCTTTTACGTTGCCATGTGAAGCTAGAAATAGAAGGTACAAGTTTATACAAAGAAGTACGACGGCAGCCAAGAGCGGGATGTTTATCCACGATAGAGAGTATTGTATACGCGATGAAGGAGATCGGTGAAGATCCTGAAGGTTTAGATAATATGTTGAATGTTTTTGAATCCATGGTTGAAGATCAACGAAGATGTAAAGATGAGAACTTTAACAAGATTATCTGAAAGACAAAATTACTCTGCTGTTGTAACTTGTAAGCTGAATGAATTAGATTCTTCAATTTTGATAATTATGCCGAAAGTTGGAGTCGTTTTTGGCAATTTATTAAAACAATTGAAGATATAAATGTTGGGGTGTGAACAAGAAAAATTCATAGTTCTGGGCCAATATGTAAATTAGGAAATATAAGTTTTGTTGAGTAAGACTTTTGTTAATTTTGAACTCAGAGTGTGTTTTCGTTTCCGAATGCTTTCAATTCGCAGAAGCTTAACTCTAGCAAAAGAGCCAAAAGATTTGTTTTTGTTTTTGTGTAATCTCCGAGCTCGATGTGTATCTACAGATGACTATGATCCACCATTTTCGCCTCTCTCTAAACCCACTAAACCTCCAAAAGAGAAGAAGAAGCAGAAGACGAAGAAGCAAGACCAGTCGTCGGAGCTGGTAAATGACCTGAAGATTCCAGTGATTTCAGACCTCCCTTTCGATTTTAGGTATTCGTATTCAGAAACTAACCCGGAAATTGAACCGATTGGATTCCGTGAACCGAAACGGTTCTCTCCATTTGGACCGGGTCGATTGGACCGGAAATGGACTGGGACTACCGCACTGGCGTCGCCGGAGATTGATCAGAGTCAATGGGTGGAGGAGAGAGCAAGAGTTCTCGGCGAGACTTTGACAGAGGATGAAGTTACAGAGCTTATTGAACGGTATCGGCATAGTGACTGTACACGACAGATTAATCTCGGTACAATTTTGAATCTTTTGCCTAAGTTTTTTAGCTTTGAAATTAGTTTGCTTGATCAAATCGAATCGTCTTCAAAGTTAAGAGCTTTCGTCATCGTTGATGTTGCAGATTCACTAGTGGTAGAAACTTCTTTGTGTTGACATCACTTGTAGATTTGTGGTCTTGATGATGATCATGTTGTGATATAATCAAATTATGTGATTGGTCTCTTCTTATAAACTTTGTGATGTTATCAGGGAAAGGTGGTGTGACTCACAATATGATAGATGATATTCATAACCATTGGAAGAAAGCTGAGGCAGTGAGGATCAAATGCTTGGGAGTACCAACTCTTGACATGGACAACATATGTTTCCACCTCGAGGTGTCTATTATTAGATCTCCAGAACACGGCTCTGTTTTTCTTTCGGTTGATCTTACTATAGTTGTGTTCTTGATAGGAAAAATCCGGTGGAAAGATTGTATACAGAAACATAAACATTCTAGTTTTGTACCGGGGAAGGAATTATGATCCGAAGAGTCGTCCCATCATTCCACTCATGTTATGGAAGCCTCATCCGCCAATATACCCAAGACTTGTAAAGAATGTGGCTGATGGGTTAGAATTTGAAGAGACCAAGGAGATGAGAAATCGTGGGCTTCATTCTCCTGCCTTAATGAAACTTAGTAAGTAGTATATACATCGTCAAGTTCTTTGTCATTTTTCTAGTATTTCCTCGTTTTTGATTGGCGGATTGTATTGTGATTCAGCTAGGAATGGTGTTTATGTTAATGTCGTTGGAAGAGTGAGGGAAGAGTTTGAAACAGAAGAGATTGTGAGACTAGATTGCACTCATGTTGGGATGAGTGACTGCAAACGAATTGGTGTGAAACTAAAGGTATAATAAACTGTAAATGGTTTGCTTGTCTTATATTGTCTGTCAGATTCTCTAGAATTGATCTATCTTGATGCTGTGATCAAAATTGCAGGAGATGGTTCCATGTGTTCCCATATTGTTCAAAGATGAGCAGATCATACTCTGGAGAGGGAAGAGGACTGGTGAAGAAGAGCTTGTTACTCTATGAATCTTTGATCTAGAATCATGATCATGTGAGTGATGTGACCTGAACAAATCCAACTGTAGACCAAAACTTCTTCATCGATACAACAGATACTAAAGTTTCACATGTCTCAGAAGTAGTCATAGATACAACAATCTTGGTTGATTTGTATATTCGATTATGTACTTCGGTTTGATTTATTGAACTAAAATTGGATCAGTCCAAAATTGTTCTTTATGAAATTGACTAATTTTATTTTATTTTTTTGATTAAGTTCATAATTTGATTTTTAGAGTAATCCAATTTACTGTTCTGTTGTCATCATTCTTACCTTAGAACACTAACCATGTTCAATTACTCAATATCATGGCCCGGTTCAAAACCAAACCGGTCAATGGTAGAACAACTAATGGGCTGATATAAAAATTGGGCCTATAAAAAAGCCTACAACTGTATATCATAACTATAAAAATGCTTTATTTTCGAAGCGAAAGTTTAGGTTTTGGTTTTTTTGTCCGTCGTAGTGATGCAGCAACCACCGTCAAACGCCGCCGGAGCTGGACAGATACCATCAGGACAACAGCATTTGTGGATGATGATGCAACAGCAGCAGCAGCAGCAGCAGATGCAGTTGTCTGCGGCGCCACTAGGTCAACATCAGTACGGTATTGGATCTCAGAATCCAGGATCCGCTAGCGATGTTAAGTCGTTGTGGATCGGAGACTTGCAGCAATGGATGGACGAGAACTACATCATGAGCGTCTTTGCTCAGTCTGGCGAGGTAATTTTACTTGACTGTTTATCAAAATCGAGATGAACATAGTCTTTTGCTTATCATGTAGAAGATTGATTAAGTATTGTTCTTTGCAATATAAATCTTCATTTTTTATGGTTAGTGAATACTTGGTGTTTTTGTTTGGTGGTTTCAGGCTACATCAGCTAAAGTCATTCGTAATAAGCTGACGGGACAATCTGAAGGTTATGGATTCATTGAGTTCGTCAGCCACTCTGTAGCAGAGCGGGTTTTGCAGACTTACAATGGTGCTCCCATGCCGAGCACTGAACAGACGTTTAGGCTCAACTGGGCTCAGGCTGGGGCTGGAGAGAAACGATTCCAGACTGAAGGGCCTGACCATACCATTTTCGTAGGTGACTTGGCACCTGAGGTGACTGACTATATGCTCTCGGACACATTCAAGAATGTGTATGGGTCTGTCAAAGGGGCTAAAGTTGTGCTTGACAGGACCACTGGAAGGTCCAAGGGGTATGGGTTTGTTAGGTTTGCGGATGAAAATGAGCAGATGCGTGCCATGACTGAAATGAATGGTCAATACTGCTCGACAAGGCCTATGCGTATTGGTCCGGCTGCCAATAAGAATGCTCTTCCGATGCAACCAGGTATGTTTTATTATGTAGGAACTGTGTATATTGAGTATGTTGAAAGTTGATATGAAGTTTGTTTGTGTTTGTTTAACCTTCTATGTTGAGCATTATATTTGAGTGTCTTTTTGGGTGCTGTATTTCTCTCTGATCAGTTTAGTTTCTTCTTTCAATTAGTGCTCAAAGATTAAGAGTTCTCATCTGCTCTTTTTCCTTTCGGTTTTGGATTTTCTGCAAAATAAATTTTGATATCGTAAAGCATCCAAAAACTTATAAAGATCAGCTCATGTTGTCTTAAAGCAGGAGAACAAGTGGCTCTCTTTGGGGGAGCCTGGAACTGATTTCAGCTGAAAATGATACCACTTTAATGCGTGGCCTCATTTAGGTCAGTCGGTTATGTTATCAGAAGAAGTTACATATAAGTGGCTATTATTAGCCTACAGTTTCAAATTACTTTCCAGTTCCTTACTTATATCACTTAGACATATTTATTTTGAGCCTTTTACCTTCAAATTCATTCTTTTTATATTCCGTAGCTCATTTTTCCCCTTATTTTATTTTCACCTTTACCTAAAGGCTAAAAGTTAATACTTCTTCTCTATGCAGACTGTTGCCAGTATTTTTTCATCTTTTGACAATAGTTTTCCTCTCTAGATTTATACTATTAAACGTTGGCCAAGGAGTTGTTATGTAAGTTGATTACTAGGAACTTCTAATATTGAAGAAATTTAGATGTAGGATGAAGAGTTTGCTTTCGTTATTCTATGCTTCGGCGTTAAGTCTCACATGGACCGTTTGATATGTGCTTAACGATTTGTACATCAATAATCAACTGACTTCAGATTTTTCTGATCTTGATCTCTGTATGTTATTTGGTTTCTTTGCTGGTATCTTCTTAGGTGTTGATGTGAATGATTTTTGCAAACGTTGTTTGAGTGAACTGTCTGTTGTTCTGCAGTTTAGTTTTGTAGTTTTCTCACCATGTCGAGTGGGGCGTTATGCAGTATCCATAGAAATTTTATAGCCATCTCTCTTGAGCTCACCCATCTGTTATTTGCAGCTATGTATCAAAACACTCAAGGAGCAAATGCTGGAGATAATGATCCTAATAACACAACAGTATGTCGCTAGTTTTCGTTTGTTATTCTCCAAAATCTTTAGTCTGTTGTTTTTGATAGACTGCAAGTTTAACGCGTTCTACTTTCAGATTTTTGTTGGAGGTCTGGATGCTAATGTTACAGACGATGAATTAAAGTCAATTTTTGGTCAATTTGGTGAACTTCTTCATGTGAAAATACCTCCAGGAAAACGTTGTGGATTCGTTCAATATGCCAACAAGTATAAAACATCATATCAGCCATTCATTATGAATTCCATTTTTTCTTGCTTACTTCATTATTCTCTTTGTTGTGCTTCAGGGCGTCTGCAGAGCATGCACTTTCGGTGCTGAATGGAACACAATTAGGTGGACAAAGCATCCGTCTTTCGTGGGGACGTAGTCCAAACAAGCAGGTTAGCTTGTTACCTGTTCTCCCACAATTTCTCAAATCTATACGTTTCAATCTTATTAGTGATATTATGAGCAAAATCATAACTTAAAACTTTGTCGTCACAGTCTGATCAAGCGCAATGGAACGGTGGTGGATACTATGGATACCCTCCACAGCCACAGGGCGGCTATGGTTATGCAGCTCAACCACCAACTCAAGACCCTAATGCGTACTATGGTGGTTACACTGGCTATGGCAACTATCAGCAGCAACGTCAGGTAACTCAATAACACTAATAAACAAGAATAATATTTTAAGATATGCATCATGTGAATATGTTCTTACCTTTCTTGTTTTTGCAATTGCAGTGAAACATCAACATCAGCTATTTCTACCAATGTCTTGGAACAAAAGATGAGCGATTGTGTCTTATTAGGACTTCTAGATTAAAAGTGCTCTCTTTTTGTTTGAGTTTTATTTTGCAAATGAGTCGATCTTGAATTTGCTATGAACAAAGTGTTTACTGAATGTTGAAACTTTATTCTGTTGTTTTTTAAAATAAATATTTATCCAAAATCAATCGTATTTACCACTTGCTATTGGTCAAACGGCTCAAACCTATAGAGATTTGGTTAAAGATGCACTCCCAAGTTTAAAAGAGTCCATGGCCTGATAGAAAATCTTGTTATAAAACTTATCTGATTACTGCCAAAAATTGATATATTATGGAATTTACGAAAGAAGATGTAAATTTTCTTCATCGCCTAATACAACAAACAAACCAAAAGCTAAAATGCAAATCCTTCTTTTCCTCATAGTAAGACGGTAACAAACGTGCAATCGTTAGGTGGAAACAAATCACAAAATTTTCCACAGAACTGATGTAAATTAACTACACGAATTAAGATCTTATCATTGCGTTATGAATTTGAGAGCCATTTCTTCAAGATCAGCTACGGAAAGAGAATCTGTATTGATTTTTCCTCCATTTTCTTCATTGTCAGAGACGATTTTCTTTGCTCTTTTGCTGTTTCTTCCAGTTTCATCATCTGATGATCCAGAACCATCATGGTCTTCTTCTTCTTCTTCTTCTTCATCCTCCATGGCTCCTCTCTTCCTCTTAATCTTCTGTTTCATTCTCTTTTCCCTCCTCCTTTCCTTGTCTACTTTCTTGTCCTCTATATCAGCTTTCCTCATTTCCGCTCCCACTTTCTTATAGTAATCATTCATTCTCTCTGCAAAATTCAACAACCAATTTACACATGCTTTTTTAAAAACTGATTCATTGCTCGTTTGTGTGAACAGGATAATAGGGATTCATGTTCCTTTACCTTCATCAAGGGCTACTTCAGTCCCTGCTTCAGCAGCTACACTTGCTAAGGGAGCCAAAGAATTGCCTTCCTCATCAAGCACAACCCTCGACCCAAATGGTCTGTGTAGATTGATCTTCAGCTTCTTGTTTTTCAAAACACGATTTCCTGGTCTGAAAATTCAACAGAATTTATACACATAATTAAGCGTGAAAAGACTGGATCGAATGAATGGAAAAAATGTTAACGGAATGCGAAAACCATACATGAGAACTTCTTCTTCCTTGGTTGATTTTTCTACTACTTTGCCCTCTTTACGTGGCTTGAGAGCAAAATCCTCTTCTTCTAAATCTTCACCAAGAAGATCTTTTTTGACAACCAGAGGTGCTTCATATTCCTGTGCATTCTCAATCTCCATAGCGATAGAACTCTCATATACCCCCTTTTTCTTCGTTTTAAGGTTTGTGAATCGGATTCTGGGAGTCATTGGCAGACCAAGTGAAGCAGAAAAGTTTTCAATCGACAGCTTTGACACATCAAAAATCTCTTTGTCCCTTCTTTTGTGGATGGACCTCAAATATGTGATGAAGGCTCTCTGAGCAACACCTTGAAGATCTGGATACTTGACTAACAAAGCAGCCAAGAGCCTAGAAACCTCCTGCAACTTTTGGTTGTTTGCCTGTGTGACAAATTTTTTTACAGTCAAATGTTTCCAACCACAGTCGAAACTCAAAGAAAATTGAGGACGGGAGCTACTACCTTGATGAGTTTTATAGGCACTTTAGCTTCTTGTAATTTCTCAATCATTTTTTCCTCTGAAGGTGTCAGAAAGAGGAGCGACTTCCCTTGAGTATAGAAACGAGCTGTACGCCCAACCCGGTGAATATAAGAAGCTACATCTTCAGGACAATCCACCTATAAAATAAATATGATGACATCACACTTCAGCCCGACAAGATCATAGAGTTTTGTAATTCTGGATGTGGATTCATACCTGAACAACCCAGTCCACAGCCTTATCAAAATCAAGACCTCTAGCAAGAACATCAGTACAGAACAGAACTGATTGTCTCTCAATGAACTGAGAGTACACTCCCATCCTTTTTTCCTGACTCATTTTTCCATGAAGACTCTTCAAAGGTATTCCAGGCCGGAGCTTGTTGAATGCTTCATGCACAAATTTGACCTGCCAGGATTGTGATCCGTTTGTCAATCTCAAGATAGAAGAAAGTGGCAGAATGAAAGTGAACACACTATCTCCATGTAGATTATTCAAAGAGGAAGAGAGGTAATATAATATAACCTGTTTCTTGGTGGAGAGGAAAACAAGAATCCTGGAATTAAGGTGAGTTTTGATGAAACTCCATAACATGTCTAATTTCTTTTCAACTGGGACAATCATCACAGTCTGCATCAAGGAAGTTGGAGTAGCTGTAACCGCCTCTGCATGTACACTAATGTACTCAGGATCTCTCAAACTGAGTCTTGCTAGATCCTTGACTTTCTTAGTTTGAGTTGCAGAGAAAAGCAAAGTTTGTCTGTGCTTAGGCAACTGTGAGATTATAGGATCCAACTGCCCCTTGAACGCAGAATCAAGGACACGGTCGGCCTCATCTAAAATCAGAATCTGCAGCAAAAGAGAACACTTACTAGGCATTTGTAAACAATAAGACTGAAGAAATTTGGCAGACAGAAACATAGTCGAAGTGGTTTTACGGTATCCTTATTTGCAAATATAACCATCCTAATGTTCATAAACGTGTAGGAGAAAGGCATCATGGACAAGTATTATAGAGTTAACAACACAAAATGCCCAAATGTTCTGTAGCTGAAACATTTCATTAAAATAAGGATAGTGAAAACATAAACAAATATGGTCATCATTACCTGAAGCTGTGGACATTCGAAGTTTGGAGTCTCATCCATGTGCTGAAGAAGCCTACCAGGAGCACACACCAAAATATTCATCTCATGAACTCTCTCCTTCTCAACATCAACTCCTTCACGACCACCAATTAAGAGCCCCGCACTAAACTTATGAAACTTTCCTACTTTATTCAAAACACCGAATGTCTGGGCTGCCAATTCCCTTGTTGGAGATATAATTATACATCCCACACCATCTTCAGGACTCCATCTCTCCCTATGTAACTTCTCCAGAATCTAAAACACACAAAAATAATCCATTAGCATCTATCAAAAATCAAAGCTGATCAAGATACAAAGCTACACACACAGCAATAAACTCTATCGAAAAATCGAAACTTTACCGGAATAACAAAAGCCAGAGTTTTGCCAGACCCAGTTCTAGCAGCACCAAGAATATCTCTTCCACATAAAGCATGAGGAATAGCAGCACTCTGAACATCAGTCATATCAACGTATTTCGCATCTTTCAATCCTCTTTTCGTTTTATCCGATATAGGTAACTGAGCAAACTTCCTCACACCTGCATACCGAGAGAAAACGGTGCCGTTTTTGCCGTCTTCGGACTTTCCGATCTTCGAATCTTTAGGAAGAGGACGCAATGAAAGTGGATTGAATCCTGAATCCGGTTTCTGTGATTCGATCCACTGCTTCAGAAGATTTATTTCTTCGACTTCGTTGAGACGAATCTGCTTCCTCATTCCCTTAGTCTTCTTAATTTTTACCATCTTGACACAAACACGAAGTTAGAGCTCCAGATATGGAAAGCTTACGACTTGAGAGGCTAGAATTTGCAAAAGAGCAGACAAAAGTTAGGGTTTTAAGATTTGATAGATACACAAGAAGATGTTGAAGCAGCCAATTGAAGGGTTTAACGATGAGTGACGATGCTTTTTTTAATTACCAAAAAAACTAATCTAGGCCCAATAAGGATACACAAAGGCCCAATAACAAAGCATTTTTTTTTTCGCTTCCCTCGTCTATCTTCTCTGGATCTCTTCTGATTCTCGAATCCCTATTTGTCTTCGTCTTCTTTTGTTGTGAACTTGCGATACATATATATATAGATGCGAGTACACCGGACTGTGAAATTTTGGAACGAATTGATTTGATTTGAATATGGCAATCGCGAAGAAATTGGAAAATGAGATCTCACGCTCTTCTCCTTCGTCATCATCATCATCGCTGAACGAAGCTCTGTTAATCTCTACTATGTGTATCATCGGCTTACAAGTCCATGTGCATATCAACGATGGCTCTGTGTTTTCTGGGATATTCTACACTGTCTCTCTTGAGAATGAATTCAGTACGTTTCCTTTTGGTTTAATGTGGTTTTGATTTGGTAATTTGTGTTTTCGTTGATGAAATTGGTCTTTGAATTTGTGTCGGAGATCACAGAGATTTGATTAGGATCTTACGAAATTATGCTCATTACTTAATTGGTGGTGTGAATCATTCATTGTAACATTGCTAGTTTTTTTTCGATTTGTGTAGCATTTTGGTCTGTTTGACTGTTTCTGAATTTTACTGGTTTGATTCTGAATTTAGGTATTGTGTTGAAGAATGCAAAACTTACTAAGAAGGGAAGAAGTAAATCGAATGTAGAAAGTGGGAAGATTGTGGAGACACTTGTGATTTTGTCTTCCAATATTGTTCAAATTGTTGCAGAGGTTGGTCTTTTTTTCTATGGTGATTTTACTTGTAGAGATTCGTTTAAAGCCAGATTGTGTGACTTTCTTATTTTTATTTTCATAGGGAGTCTCGCTTTCGTCCAATGTTGCAGGGGAGATTGAGGGTGAAAATGTCGTGTCGGCCGTGGCAGTTTCTTCCTTCAATTCTGGCAAGAACAGAAGGGGCACTAATCGTAGAAGGTAACCTTTGTAGTTAATGTTGTTATAAGTTCATATTTAGATAGAAAAGTTAGAAGGTTAAGGATTATGAATCTTGTTTTGCTCCTCGCAGTCTCTTGTCTTTTAGTTTTGTGTCGATTTGTTCTATGGCTTTATGATTTTTTTTTTTTAATCTCTTTAATTTATGAAATAGGAATTCCGCGAAACGTGAAAATTGTTTGGAAAGTAAAGCAAGAACCTTGACATCTGGGGAGACCGCAGGTGCCATGAAAGAGCCAGGGAGAAGAGATGAGGTTGGTATTTTACAGGTAGCTTTGTCTTGTTTGTATTGTGGAATTTAACTAAGTAATTCTCCTATTGTTGTGGGAACTGGTGATAGAGTTGATGTCTAGCTCACAAGGTCCATGGGCCCTTGTGTCTCCCCAAGATGGAAGTTAAAGCCAGCCTCCATTTAGTAGGATGTAATGGGTTGACATTAAAGTAGATGACTTGGTTTTCGGTTTCTGTAATGGGTTGACTTTAAAATAGATGCCTTGCCTAGAGTCATTAGTTAACATCTTGTCATGTTGTTTAATTCAGCTTTCACAGTCTGAGTCCCTTTCTTGGTTTTCACTCTCTTGATTCCTTTTCCAATTTCCTCTTTTGCAGAACAAATATCATCCTAGCTCACTGAACCATCAACGGTATGGATCATAAGTATACTGTTTTTGGTATATAATTAGTGTCCTGTTAAAATCTTTATCTCCGTCTTAATATTTGCCAATATGTAACCAAACTTCTACTTATATATCAGTTTTAGCTATCTAGTTTTCTGGCTACAATAAACCTCTCTGTGCTCAGTAGGTAACTCTCTGATTCTTGTATATTCTTTTGCTGACAGACAGGCAGGAGTCCGCATTTTGAAGAATAGCAAAAAAATTACTGATGTTCATCAGGAGGATAACGTTAGTCTTGCACATAATTGGTTCATTCTGTTTTTCAAGATATTGCTCAGCAGCTGCTTATTATTATATTTACCTATTGCAGGTTGAAGCCAGAAGCTCAAGTTGTAGCTGTGAGTTCCTTTTTGGGAAAAACTTTTTTATTTTACTTACAGAACCATGATGAACTCTTTTCTGCTTCCTTTTTGACAAGAAAATGTTTCCTGACATGTGTCTCATCACGTGTTATAATGACAGTGGACAACATGTCTGAACGTGTAAAGCCGATAGAACAAGAGAAAATGCCGGAACCTTCTAGTAATGGTTTTCACGATGCTACGGAGAGACCCTCGTCAACTGAAAATTCTTCATCACAGAGCACTACTGTGGATGAAAACTCAGAAGTGAGTCTGGTTTTGGTGGTATCTACAAATAGCTTACCACCTACGCAGGCAACAGACCCTGACAAGAAGGCTAAGGTGATAAAGAATTCGTATTGGTTTCTCATATTCAGAATATATGTTAGTTTGAGATGCTCGTTTCTTGGTTATGGCAGCTTGATGACTTGTGCATTGTTTCATCTTACTTTATTTGTTACTCGTTTTTGAATTCAGGAGTTTAAACTGAATCCAGGAGCAAAGACTTTTTCCCCATCTCTTGCAAAACGTCTTACATCAGCTCATGCCGGTATGACGCCTGTTGTTGCGAATATGGGTTATGTGCCAAGCAATACTCCTATGTTACCAGTTCCAGAAGCTGTTCAACCAGAAATTGGAATCAGCCCTTTCTTGTCTCATGCATCTTCACCTTCCAAGTTTGTTCCGTACACTAATTTGGCTACTGGAAATGCTGGTGGTGGATCTCATTTTCCCCAACATGTAAGTATTCAACCACAAATGAGGCATCTTCTATTCTCTCTCTCTTTTAATATATCACATTTTTTGGGAACCTTTATTCATCTATTAGCTCAAATGGCTGAAATACCAATATTGCATGACCAGATTGTGAAACTGAGTATTGTTCGCAACCGGTGATTCAAAGTTCTGTGCAATCAATGGATTATTTTTTTCATTTGAACTCATTTTTCTGCAGATGGTTGGACCAACTATTAACAGGGGACAGCCACATAGATTCACCACTCAGTACCATTCTGTTCAACCCACACCAATGCTTGTAAATCCCAATCCTCAGGTTGCATTTCATTAACAACACCATATTCTCACTTCTGTTCATAAAATTGTTTATAAGAATTGAGTGATAGTGTATGAGTTTCTAAATGCTAATTGAATCGTATATTCCAGGTGATGGTCGGGAGATCAGGACAGCTTATGTATATGCAACCAATTTCTCAGGTAAGAAGAACTTGAATAATAATATTATTGTGTACATAAACAATCACATTAGCCTTTTTTGCTTACAAGAAACTCAAATCCGCTTCCCTTTTATGTTCTTATAAGGATTTGGTTCAAGGAGCACCACATAACTCACATTTGCCTCCTCGTCCTCTCTTTACTCCCCAACAGTTTCAGTATCCAAAGCATCAGAGTAAAACATTCTTCTCTGTCCAATTATGGTTTCATGTTAAGTAAGACCAAAGATTTTGGTTTTCACTAAACTTCACTTTCTTGGTAATTCAGGTCTAATCGCAACTGGTCAACCGATGCATCTATATGCTCCACAACCATTTGCAGCCAATGGACATCAGCCTTACACAGTCATGCCTACCGATATTCCGGTTATGCAGTCACCTTTTCCCATTAACCGGGCCATGCCAATTCCGGTTCCTAATGGTTTCTATGGCACAAAGTTTCTATAGAAAGTCTTGTTTTTCATCTTCATTACCTTATTATTTGCCTCCCAGCTTAATAAGTTTTTGATACATAGTTAAAAACCAAAAATTATAGATCCGTCTGATGACTTGGATTTTTTTTCTTTCTCAATGATATACAACTACTAGCTAAAGAAAACAGAAAGAGGAAGTTATGAGCATTTTATATAATGAATCACGATAATTTTGCTGACATCTTTAAGCTAGACAATAGTTAGATTCTGTTTTCCTATTTCTGATTACAATAAGATTGAATCAGACTTTAAGCTCTTAAGGGTTTGCAAGAAGAAATAATAGTCTTCAGAAGATCAATGGCCTTGAGAAAAATGGGTCTCTCTCACATTCTCCTGCACAGCCTAAGACAAATCAAACATGAATCTCTATAGAGAAAACCAAGTAAGCTTGGGATATAATCATTGGTATGGTTGGGTTTAGTACCTGAAGGAGTTCTGTCATCTTGCCTCGTCCGTAACTCGGCATGGGTTTCAGCATATGTACTGGATGGATTGGGTGTATCGCCTGCAATGGCTCAATGGACAGAGCTTGCTCATCTGACTCGGGTTCAACGGACTGTGTTGTGTGCTGGACTTGACCTTTATTCATCACCTGTGTGAGAAGCGTCTCAAAAGGCTTGCCGTTACTCGCTCCACTCGCTTGAGACCCTGTCTCGGTCTGCATGGGACTGTGGTCGATCGGGACCCGCTCACCACCATTCTCTAGATGGGCAGGCTGAAGCACAACGGGAACAATAAGATTATTTGGTATTGTTGGATGAGCCGGCTGAATCGGGACAGGAACCAATGCTCTGCTTCTAACACCACTACCACGCTTCTCCCGGAATCTAGATTTCCGACCTCTTTTAGCTGAGCCATCATGATGCATCACATCACTGTTTCTTCTTATCATTGGAACATCAGGAGCAACATCGTTATCAACAGATACAGGATCACAGTGACCAGGCTTGAAGACCACACCTCTAAGCATGCTATCTGAATTCCCAACCTTAACAGAAAGCAAGAACCCGGCTTCAAATGTCGCCTCAATCACACCACTAATCGGCTGTCCAACCATAGCTTCATCGTCATTCCTCTGGCGAGACTGCTGCTGACTCCTGCTAAAACTTGGAGAATGACCAAGAGAGTGCTCATTCGATTCCAGCTTCAATTGTTTCCTCGGACGACCTCGTTTCCGTTTTGCCGTTAAATCACCTGAGATAGTGTGGTTGTTCTCCTCATGGCTTTCCTTCTCCATTTCTCCAAGCTCGATATTGCAGTGACTAGTGTTGGCTATAGTTCCTCTGAGACAGTAAATATAAAACACAGGTGAAAATCGTCAATACACACAATTGACAGTACAACACCAAAGATCATCACAGTAACGAGAAGTTAAAAATCTCAGATGTTCTATAAACAAAATCTTTAACCAAAACCAAAACAAGTTTCAAAAATGTAAACTTTTTTTTTTTACAAATAACTTTCACAATCCAAGAAAAAAACTGAATAATGAAACTGTAATTTTATTCACATTTCTACTAAAAACCTGGGATTAAAGCAGATAAGATCCAGTAATCCAAAAGAACATGCAACCATTTCTAAACCCTTAAAATCAAGACTCCTAATTACAAATTAACTCAAAATCAAACCACTAATCAACACACACAAGAAACAAAATTAGCAATCTCTCAGTAGCCCTAGAATCAAATCACATAGACAACCCCAGAAAAAACAAAAAATCTCGGATTTCAAAAAAAAAATCGAGTGAAGAAACACACAGTATTATTACCCAAAATAACCAAAACAAAGCACGACACAGGAAACAAAAGCTTTAAACTTTTTCCGTCAATTTCGGTGTAAAACACAGAGACATAGAAGACAGAGAGAAAAAACACAGACCTGCGAATTTTTCGTCTCCCTTTCTTCAGCTTTCTTCTTGTGGCATTTAACAACGAGTCAATAAAGGGCTAATGCGAAAAAAGACAAAAACATTTGAGAGGGCCAAAAATATTTTAATTACAGCAAAAAAAATTGTGGATTTGTTTGGTTATAACACTTTCTCTGTTTTGTTAAATTAATGGTTTGTTTTTGTTTGGGCTTTTAGATAATATCTTTGCTTAAAGATATTTCCTTCTTGCTTTTTTATTATGCTTCTGTGATCAGTTACTTCTTCTTTTTTAGAGGTCACGTGAAAACCACGTGTCTGCTATGCAAAGATCTTTGATTTATCAGGCCATTAGCGAAGTAATGTAATCCTTCTTCTTTTGGATTAGCCCAAAGATACTACTTTAAAGCCCATTCAACCTTGGACTTAATTTTTGCAAAGAAAAAAAGTTGGGTAACTAGAAAAATGTACTAACTTAGTATTGGTATATATACAAATTTCGGTTTAACTTGAGATTGGTTGATAAATATTCTGAGTCTAATTGCAAAATTATTGTTTATCTGTTCTCTGATACGTTCGTTACTTTCATACATTTCCAACCATACAATAAACAAAATCATATTTCAGATTTATTCCAAATATAGTGGACGACATTCAATTTCTCAAAGTACATTTGATTGAATGCTCTAGCTTCTTATCTCATCCCTTGATCCATCAAATTATCAGCTTTTTCTAACCATTCTATTTCGTTTCAGGAATCTTATTTCCTTCTTTTGCAAGTAATCAAAGGAAGAGCTTCAGAAATTAGAACAATCGAAATATTTCTTATCATTGCAAAAGTCAATAACAAAACCAAAGCTTTAAAAACTTGTAATGGTCACAAACACACCACACCACACCAATTATTCGCATAAATAGTATAGATATATCAAACGATCCAATTCGGGTTCAGTTTAGAAACCGTGGATCTTGATCTGATCCTTCTTAGCAATCCCAGTTTGGACCAAGAACTGAGACACTTTCTTCCTTTGATCACCTTGAAGCTGGATGATCTTGCCTAGTTCTTTGTCCTGCACAACGTTACCGTTGCAGCAGAAATCTTTCTTCAAATCCTTGAGAATCCTCTCGTAGCTGTACTCTTTCTTAAGCCCTTGAACAGTCGTCAAGCTCTTTTTCCCATTCCTCTGCTGGATTCGAATGTGAATGTTCTCTTTAGCTCCTGGTGCATCTGAATCTTTAGCTTCTGCAAATGGATCGTATGCTGATGGAATCTGAATGTCTAGCTCAACCATGTAAACTTGGTTACTTTTAACTAAGAAACTGCCCTTAAGCTGTTTGATTCTCTCTGCAAAACAAATTGAGAAAACCCAAGTTTTAGACTCCAATCAACAATAAACAAATCTAGTCTTTATCAACAACAATTAATCAAGAACAGAGCATGACTTAACCAAATAGATCATGTCATCATGATGTTCAACATATAACTAGATTATAACATACGAAAAGTCCCTATATAGATCAATTACTGGATCATGGATATATTCGAATTCAATCTCAATCCAAACCCTAAAGCTGACCAATAAAATGATTTGAGAGGAGACAATCCAAAATTTAGATCAAACTTCTCAAAACCATAACAATCAAGTAAATCAATTCGCTTTAATATGAGATTCGATAGTTTATGCAGAGATTATATCCAAATCACACATCAAAACCATAAGATAAGAAAAACAGAACGCAAAATCATACCAATCCGATTCGAAAACGAAACAACGAACAAAGAGAAAGCTTCAAAACCCTAAATCGAATTAAAACTAGAGAGCAATCAATCAAACAGAGAACAACAAACAACGAAACGATCAAATCTACAAAAGAAAGAACAAATCGTACCTGAAGGTTTTGTTCGATGGAGTCTTTGGAGTTTTTGTTAATTCAATTGATGAAGAAGAAAGCTTAAGGAAGGTTTTGTATTTATAGACCTTTTTTTTTTACCATAGATCTTCTTTTTATGGCGGCTAAATCTTAGCCGTAGATCTATTATTTTCTAGACACGTGGATGGATAAGTTCGAATTAGTGACCAAGTGGGGAAGGTTTCACGTTTAGAATAACTGGTGTGAGACGCAGAGAATAATTATCTATTTTCTTTGCGTATAATGGACGCGCAACTCTCATATCCGTGTAGGCCCATTAAGAGCATTTATTAAAAGAAAGATAATAAGAGCCACAAGTGGGTCCAATAACAACACTTGCGAGAAGAATCTCGAAGTCAATATGATTTCGTATTTTATTCGATATCTGTGGTTGTCTGACAAAAGAAGAGACGTCTTATTGCAGATTGTTCTGATACATTATGTTGAAAACGTTTTACACATTGTCACTCACCGAATTTACTTGCTTTTTGATGAAGCAAAGAACCCAAATCTAGATCAAGCGAGGAGATGTTTTTAAATCAAAATCACTCACTCGTTGCTCAAACTTCGAATGATATACGAAAGCATACCGCCATGATTATAGTATGTTAGTTCCACTTGATCAATTCCAATCAACCAAGTCAGACCATTAAATATATGGTGACAATCAAATCTAAACAAAAGCTTTTGTGATTACCTCTGTGTCTAACCGCAAAGTGCAGACAAAAGATTTAGCAGTGTCAGTAGTCACAGTTATGTCCTGGCCTGGTTTTATCTCATTGATATTACTAGGAAGGTGGATTGTGTAGAGTTCATGGCCAGTTAGTCCAAGGGTTTCTGCATCTTCACCGGACTTGAAGGCCATTAACCCCAATTCCTGTCGAATTCAAGCTGCATCACAAATTTGGACAGGTTTCTCTATGCAGAAATTTAGGGGAGTTACTATGGAATAAGCTATTTAATCCTACTTAAGTCATAAATTATGGCCAACAGCGAAAGATTCGTCACATTACAACAGCATAGCGATGAAGTCGTTTTGTAAACCAGTGGATCACTCCCAAGACGCCTCACTGCATTCCTCATAGAAACAAGATCAAATTTAGCCATGAACCAAAAAAACAGAAAGCAAGAAAAGGTAAAACAAAAGTTAGTATAAATTGGGAAAAGAAAGGACTCTACCAACTGCCTTTAAAGTAATCATTTGGCATCTTGGGATGGGATCTCAACTTTCTTAAGTCAATCAACATACCAATCCAAGACACAAAGACTATAGCTCTGATAAATCTGCGTAAAACTGAGGACGAAAGATGAAGCAGAGGAAACAAGTTCTTATTTAGGCACTCAAACAGTTTATATCCTCAAGGGGACACACATTTTTTTCCCATCCAGATGGGTGTAAAAGGATCCACACTACTTTACATAGAACGGTGAAGACACTACCAAATCTGAAATATATATAAGTTGAGTGCATTTATATACTCTACTGCGGATTTGGGGGACGACTATTAGCAGCAGAGACTCTAGAGCCCCACTCCAAAAGTTCCTTGCTTGTATCGTCTTTGTGCACTATCACTTCAATGAAACAAAAGCTCTCTTTTTCCTCATTGGTTGCCGTGTTGATTGCTTTCACTAACTCCTCCTCGCATCTCACCTTGGCAGTCCAGCATTTTCCTTCTCCATTGTGTATGGCCTCAACAAAAGCTGTGTAGTTCCAGTTCTTTATGACATTGTAAGGACCATCGTGAATTTCCACCTCAATGGTGTAGCCTCCGTTGTTGATGAGGAAGATTATGGTCTTTTGCCCACACCGTATCATCGTAGATACATCCTGTGCGGTTACCTGGAAACTACCATCTCCAATACAAGCAATGACACGCCTGTTTGGCATGGCTTGAGCATAGCCTAGAGTAGCACCCACTGACCAGCCAATTGATCCGTACTGCATTTGGAATTCGTAACCGCATCCTTCAGGGAGCTTCAGCTTCTGACAGTTGAACCAGGAATCTCCTGTCTCAGCAAGCACAGCAGACTCAGAAGAGAGCATATTCTGAATGTGTTGGAACAGTACATTAACCCTCAAAGACTCATTCGGGTTATCTCTCAAAGGCTTTCCTTCTGGGACATAGATCCTGTGATAATTCTCATAAGAAGTGTTGTTGTGCTTAATTCGTTTAGCCAACTCGCTTAGAAAATCCTTCATAAGAACACATCCAAACGCAGGTCCGTTACCGATAGTAACCCGATCAGGCTGAACGATGATTGCCTTCTCCTTCTTGAGAAGCAGAGAATACCCAACAGAACTGTAATCGTTGAAAATCGGACCTGCAAACAGATAAGCATCCGCAGATTCAACGATTTCAGCACAAAAAGCTGTACTCACAGCTCCCCAATACGTCCCTATAAAATGCTTGTGATGCTCAGGTACTTGTCCTTTAGCAGAAGGCATCACAGCAAGACCATAGCCAGAAGCATCAGCAAGCTCAACAAAAGCATCCGCGGCTTTCGCAACCCGCATTTTCGGCCCACCAACAAGAACTGGCTTCACAGCTTTGTTCAAGAACTCAGCAGCTGCCTCCACCGCCGCATCTAAACCAATCTGATTGCTAACCTTCATCGGAAGCATGAACGGAACAGGATGACGACTAAACGTCGGAAGAGGAATCGCCGGTAAATTACAGCTGATACTGATATAAACAGGTTTGCTTTCTTTCAAAGCAGTTGAAATCGCAGTATCGATAAGTTCATGAGCCTCTTCTAAGTTATTAATCACAGCTTGAAAACAAGTAACAGCTTGAAAACACCTAAGCTCTTGAGTGAAATCAGGTAAACCAATTGTATGATGAAGAATCCTATTGGTACCGTAATCGTTGGAGTTTGGACCACCGACGATGCAAATCAGAGGCAGATTCTCACTGTAAGCACCGGCGATCGCATTCAGAACACTCAATCCACCGACGGTGAACGTAACGACGCACGCACCAACACCGCGAGATCTAGCGTAACCGTCAGCAGCGTATCCGGCGTTAAGCTCGTTGCAGCAACCGATCAGCTTGAGGTTTGGTTCGGCGATTAGGTGATCGAGAAGCGTCAGGTTGAAATCACCAGGAACGGAGAAGACATCGGTGACGCCGATTTCGACTAACCGTCTTGCTAGGTAACGGCCAAGAGTCGCGTCGCAGGGGCTGACGGTGGTGGAGTGAAGTGGACTTGTGTTTTGAACGGTGGAGACTCCGCCGTTTGGAGGACCGCCGATATCGTGGTTGGTCGGGTTACACGCGTCGATAGATCCGATCTTAGTGTCCATAGTGGTAACGTTCGTTTCAGAATTTTCGAACAATAGAGCTATGAGAAAATTGGAGAGAGCTCGAGGTAAAAGTACAGTTTGAAATATGAGATTAGTGGAAGATACTTAATTATAGACGTAAAACAACGGTGGCTAAAGTAATCAAACGGTGGTATGAAATAGGCGGCTAATAAGATATTTTTAGCCGCAGATATTTATGTGTCTCTGAGATTGACACGTGTCCTTATATAGTTGGATATTGGAGAACAAGTTAGAAAGTTCACGTTGAGAATAGTTGTGAGTCCGCAGAGAATAATTGCTCTCATGCGCAGCCCACAAGGGCATCATAGGACCCGATTGGATATAGGATCCGACCCGGTTCGTGTCAATACCACGTGACTCAAAAAGAAACTCCCGCTCTTGGCGACTTTTCGAAACCCTAAAGAGACTCGTATTTCCCCCCTAACGCCGATTTTCCCGCCGCTCTCACTCAATTACAAAAATCCGTAGATCCCCAATCTCCAATCACATATCTCCCACAATCTCTTTCTCGCTCTCTCGATCATCAGATTCTTCAATCTCTTTCACCAAGCTTAACCAAATCGTTACCATGAAGGATATCTCTAAATCTCCGGCGAGAAGAAGCGACGGATTCCACCGCTACTTAAAACCAGGAGCGCTTGCTCAGATCCGAAACTCGAGAATCAACGCTAGATCTACTACATCTCTCGTATCTCGCTCCTCCCTCTCGCAGCTAGTAGATCCGATTTCACCATCTGAGAACTCGGTTGATGAAGCAGCAGCGGCTTCGCGGAATCTGACGATAGATCAGGTACCACATCTTCTAAGAAAGATCTATGGTCCTTACAGTTATCAGAGGAAGAAATTAGCCGCTGCTAGATCTGTCTCGTCGATGATGATGATGAATATCAATCCTCCTATAAACTCAGTTCTTGTTGAACCCAGTAGTGATGTTATTGCTCATTGAGTTAAACTAGTTTCTACCAAATCTGTAATCTGATGATACAATTCGGGTAAAATGTTTAATACTATCATAAGACTCACTATATGAATCATTAAATTATCAATAAATTGTGTGTTTTCAATTGATGAGTTTATCTTTGTTAATTTAATGTTTGTGTTGATTTGATATCTTACGATTTGGATTTGACTATAGATTCCTTCACTACATATTAATGAACACTTACATGAGTATCATTTTGGGATTCTTAATGATGTATATGTAACTCTTAAGTGTTGTAACTGTTTTGAAAGATTAGCCAAACACTTAAAGATTCGAAGAGTAATGATATAAGACTACATATATTTTTCTCAAATTTGTTATCATCTTGTTAGATTGTAATTGACATAGGCTATGTTACCTCAGTCAATTCTCTGCTTTGCTTAATCTAAACATCTCAAATCTATAGGTTTTGATTATCTCTCTGTTTGTTGTGATGGGTAAAAATGTTTGCCTTCTGCTATTATCAGACGCTATTGTCTCAGACCAAATGGTTACCTATGTTTGTCGATGGGTGTTAACAGATTTCATTTGCTTGGTGGTATTACCGCATATGGAACATTGGTCTTGGTTTATTTAGTCTCATCATTCGATGTTAATAAGTTTTATCTATATGCTTTCTTTCATTTGTTCTAATGGGTAATGATGGTTATCTATATGTTGCCTTTAGCAAACGTCGCTGCCCATATGGTTGAACTTGAATCCTGATCCAACTGAACCTCTTTACCCTCTGATTATGCAATCGGTTATTAATTGATGTTGATATCCCCAAGTACATATGTATGTTATATGTAAGAGACCATTCATAACTTTCACTTTCTACCCTTCAAAGTTTTATTTAACTCTCTTCATTGTCAAATCCTTCATCTTTACTACTTTTTCAATATCTCCCCATTATGTATAAATTTAATGCATCAAGTACTACAACTATTCCACATGTGCATTGATAAATCAACCTCAAAATAGAGGTAAAAGAGAGAGAGAACCACTTTTTTGAAAGGAGTGGAATTGTTCTCGTATCACGAGATTACATAAACGTGAGTCGTCCAAACTACTAGATTCGAATAAACCAACCAAATCACAAATTGTTTCTTTTAAAATAATGAAACATGATGTGAAAACACAACTCGTAGCCTATTTGATATTGTTTTCGTTCATGTTTTGTCGACGTAGACCCATATATCTTAGTAGGTTTTGAAATAAACCAAACTGAGCCCCAACTAAAGCTACTAAACCACGGTCGATAGAACCAAACCGACGTAAATTCAAAGCTATAAACTCAAACCGAATTATAAAATATGAAGTTATGTTTGATTTTGATATTTTTCTCACTGAATCAAACCTAAACTTAAACCAAAATGGCGAAATCTGAAAACCCAATGTAAATGCAGACTCCCTATGGTCGATTAATTTTGTTGTTGCAGAATTCTTTAGAAGTATGATGTGACATCACCTTGACTAATGCTAATGTCATCACTTAATGTAAAGAACGTACTAATATTTAGCAACGATTTTAAAAATAATAAGCATCTCAATACTTAAGATTATCTCAAGTAAAACTAATAATCCAAAGCCATGATGATTCATATGAAGCCCACTGCCCACCAAGGCAAGCCAAATGTCGATCTCTCTCGCTACCAGCAACCACCGCACTTGCCTCGTCCATGTCACTTCCACAACCATAAATTTTTTTGGTGCCACTCGAAATAAAATAAAAATATAAAATTTATCAAAATCATTAACGATTTAAAGCAAAATTCTAACTTTAATAAGATAAAGCTACAATCCGGAGATGGTGAAAAAACTTTAATCCATATTCACATTGTAAGTTTTTCTATGGAAAATCACTTCTTCTTTTTTTCCACGCGGTTTCAAAGGTTAATCATAAAAAGAGTAGAAGTTAAAGGAACTTTTTTGTATCTATTATAGTTTGTTTTTATATGTATTGTGACCACAAACACATATATCTACATATTTATTTTATATATAAAGAGATAGATAATCTAACTGAGAAATCCACTTGAAGCTATTCAACAATTTTTATAGCTTTCTTCCTCTCCAAAACCACACCAAAAAAAAAAAAAAAAAA
>Ga0041059_1000704_pt1 | contig 26048 bp, 22 predicted proteins | sample AraColnosormetaG_FD_56232 | JGI IMG/M metagenome (GOLD analysis project Ga0041059, IMG submission 56232) | Arabidopsis roots microbial communities from North Carolina, USA - Col MF nosort | ecosystem: Host-associated > Plants > Roots > Unclassified | place: USA: North Carolina | collected... | reverse complement strand
TTTTTTTTTTTTTTTTGGTTTGACTAAATTTGTCTTGCTGGTTTCAAAATTATTCTGTCACGGACCTTAAAAGGGATCGGGTACTGCAACTCACCGTGAACGTCGTCACAACCATTCTATGATTGGTTATTGAGACGTATGATGTCCACGTGGCGGTCAGTGATTGGATTCCGATTATTGAAATGCTTGAGAAAAGCCCTCTCATGTTGATGTGGTGGACAAAAATGTGACCTAAAGGTCAATCTGAAAATCTCACGGACGTGTTTAAAAGTCAAACAACCACACTCACGTTTTGGGGTCCACGTTTCTATAGTTCTTCTACGTGAATTTAGTTGGACACAAAACACAACTATTTGAAGACATTCGGTTCTGTTTCTTGATTCGGTCCGATCATTTGGTTTTGGTTCCAATATGCATTGTACGTAAAGAAGGGGAAGAGAAAGTAAAAGCTATCTTCAACTTTATATCACAAAGCCAGTGTATGTATAAGTAGTAATGTCCACTTCCCTATCTTGGACCATGATGATAACAAAGAAACTGCAGCACTGTTCTCTAATACAAGAAGAAATATCCTAAATCATGCACACACACTTTTACACACATACTATGATGCTCTCTTCCCTGTCCAAAGCAACTCTGAATATATTCCAGCTGCTACTCTCATCTACATACCACAAGTTTTGTTGTCTCAATCAGACCAGAGAAAAATGTAGAAAAAAAATTTACAGGAGAAAGTACTGGTCCTAAGTTCTTGGCCTGGTCACACCGGCCTTTCTATATACACTCTTTTTGCAATCGTCAATCTGTTTTTCCTATAAACAAGTTCACATAAGGCGTTACTGTCAGTTGAGAAGACATGTTTTTAGGTGAGTAAATATATAGAGAGGAGGAATATAGGCGGCTTACTACTACTTCAAGATGCATAGGAGACACGAGTTTTTGTGTTTCCTTCGCTGTTCTTCTTCCAGCCCCATCTCCTCTTATGATTCTGTATCTGAAGGCGAATTGAAAAAGCGAGAAACTTCCCTGTACAGCTGCTCTGCTTCAAATGGTTTTGATACATACCCATCCATTCCACACTTCAGACATTCCTCATGCGTTGCTTGGATCACATCTGCCGTCATTGCTAATACCGGAAGATGCCAGCTTGTTTTGTTACCGTTCTCTACTATCAAAGCCTCCCCATTCTTTATTCTCTTGTTCATCTCCTCTTCCATATCTCGTATTCTCCTTGTAGCTTCAAATCTGCAGAAAGACAGGGCAGAAAAACATTTCAATTTTCTTATTACATATTTCGAACTTTTCAAAAAAACTAGTATACCAATCAGGCATACCCATCCATTTCTGGCATCTGAATGTCCATGAAGCAAGCATCAAACTCGTGAGGTGGCTTAAGCAATGAGATTGCCTTTATCCCACTCTCAGCGCAGACCACATCAGCTCCGTACTTTTTCAGAGCTCCCGCTGCCACTCTGAGGTTTACGTTGTTATCATCCACGATTAAAATTTTTCTACCAAGGAGAAGATTCCTGAGAATCAAAGCAGGAGGTCCCTTGTGTTGAGGTGGTTCTCTGATTCCAATACCCAATCCCCTCTGCAAAGTTGCTGCTAGCATACTCGCCCTCAATGGTTTCACTATCACTATTGGAGGATCTATACCGGTGCATAAAGCCTCTGATATTGACGATTCTACTGAGTTTGCTAACAAAATCAACTTAGGAGAAAGGAAAAGAGGGTCTTTCTGTAGCTTTTTAATGAAATCATCTGCTTCCCTATTCCATATTTCTTGCTCTATGAGTATCATATTCACAGTGGTAGTACCAATCTTCAGATAATGTAGAGCCTGTTCAACACGTGGAACTACTTCGACTCGAATTCCAAGACGCTGAAAATGGTACCACGAGACTTTTGCCCTTGCAGGCCTATGGTCCACAACCACAGCTTTCATGCCCCGGAATTCCGAGAATATGGGCTGGTTGTTGTCATTCTTTCTTTCAGCTGGTTGCATCCCATTGGAAAATACAGCAGTAAATGTGAATGTGGACCCAACCTTGGGAGTACTCGAGAATCCAATTTCTCCCTTCATCAGTCCAACTAGACATTTGCTTATGCTAAGTCCAATTCCTGTGCCTCCATGCGTCCTGGATATGGATGGTCCGACTTGCATGAAAGGCGTAAAAATACGGGACTGCGCTTCTACAGGGATCCCTACGCCAGTATCCTCAACTGAGACGATTAGGTTTATATCAGGGGGAGATGGTTCAAAGCTCCGATGCCCGTTGGAGCTGAAAGCTTTAAAGTTTTCCCAGCTCCTCTGCCGGTCTGCAACTGGAAGCCCACTCAGTGTACTTTCCGGAGATGATGCTGTCTCTCCATCGATAGATTCAAATAGCTCATCCACCAAATGAACAGTTACAAAGATGTGTCCTTTCTCAGTGAACTGCCAGAATATATATAAATGATCAGCTCCGTTGATCAACTCGGATGCAAGGAATGGTCAGAAAAAAACATAATAAAAAAGTTTACCTTAATGGAATTACCCATAAGATTTGTGAGTATTTGTCGAAACCTCCCAGGATCACCAATTAACATATCTGGAACACGATCAGATATGTATACTGCCAACTGCGTTCATCAGCAACACTCAAAAAATCAGTAAGAAAGACTTGCTATCAGTTACAACCCTTGCTTTGCAGATCATATAGTAAGTTACCTCCACCCCCTTTTGTTGGGACTTGCTAGAGAAGAGTGACAGGACATCATCTAATATTCCTCTCAAATCAAACCGCACCTCCTCAAGTTCAAGCTTTCCAGATTCAATCTTTGCTTGGTCCAAAACCTCATTTATTAGCGAGACTAAAGCTTTTCCACTTGCCTGTGCGGTCCTAACATAATCCTGTTGCGTAACATCTAACTCTGTGTCCATAAGCATATGCAACATTCCTACACCCCAGATCAAAGTCAACATGAGAATATTTGGTTAAGTTTGTTCTTCAGAAAATATTCATGGGCATAGGTGAGAGAAGGAGGCAACATAGTGGCCATTTCGATACTCACCTAGAACACCATTCATTGGAGTTCTGATTTCATGTGAAACAGTGGCAAGGAACTGCATAAAAAAAAGTTAGATTACAACTCTTCTCTCTGTCATAGAAAGTTTAATATGCTGTGGAAATTTATCAACTGAGGATGATGTATTTACCTGTGACTTTGCAACATCTGCTGCTTCAGCCTTTTTCTTGAGCTGCTTCATTTTATCACAATCTTCTTCAACTTTGTGTATTCGACTAACGGTTGCGTGGATTATATGTGCAACAAGTAACGCAATCACAAGGATACCGAATGATGTCACCATTGATAGCACTGGCCATGGTGGTTTCTGCTTAAATCTACAAAGAGGAAGAAGCTCACAACAAAATGTTAGCACCTGGATTCTTGCAAACAAGAAGAAATTACAGACATATGTATGTGCCAACTGCAAGTACCTGCAACGCATCTCATGCTTTCTCAATGGATCGCCAAAGATTAGTGGACTAACACGTTCCAACCCATCAGCCGACACATTTGTACCATACATGCTAATCGGTTGAGAGTGATTGGTGATATCGTACACATTGACAAGAATCGTTTGCTTGCTAGCCAGCTGTTGAAGCAAGTTTTCTACCAGGGACTCAATGTCAAACACTCCCCCGAGATACCTTCAGGGGCATCAAAAGAGATGAATGAGCAAAAATAATGTTGTAAAACTTATGCGTTATTATTTATTTAGACGCCTATGCTACACACCCGTTAGTAGCCTCAATTCTCTCTTTTGGCGTTGCATTGGAGGGGAGATCTCTCTTGTACACTGCAAATGTCAGGATCACCCCAAGTCTATTTGTCTTTATCAATGGGAAAGGAGCTGTCAAAACCCCTTTACCTGAACTCCTGGCCCGCAAAACGTTTTCACGATCTTCCTATCAAGAGGAATTGAGTGAGAATAAGTATCAGTTAAAACAGTGCTCTAAACTTTAAATAAAATGATCAAAACAACTTAATCGGTAAGCCGAGATTGAAATATGAACTAGCCATGTCGGCAGGATTCGCCCGGTAGTGAGTGTAGACCATGATAGTAAATTACATAAAAACAGTAAAATTAGAACCAGTAAAGAAGCTTACTTTCCCAGACAGCATATCGAGAGAAACAACGTGAGAAACAGTGTCCTGAGCAAAGATGACTGGAGCGTACTCTTCTTGGACAGGGGATGGTTCCAAAGCTTCCAGGTCATAGTCATCCTTGTGAACTGGGTTTTGTTCAAGAGAATACATCTTCCTAATAGTCCAACCTTGTTGCCTCTCGAACTCTTCCCTCTCTGAATGGAGCACCCTCATAGCATAAGCTACCCCGCTAGTAAGAGGCCTCTCAAAGGAAGTTCTATCAGTGTACTCTGAGAATGTTCTCTACACAAAGCTTCTTAATGTTAGTTACTGTTCACTAATACTCAAGAAGATAGGAATCAAGCTACCAAGTGTTAGCTAAATACAAAGACTGTAAGCAACAATCAGCAAAATTGTAAATCCTAACTGAAATTCGAGAGCAAGTTGAATGAAAAAAGCTACCATCATCCAAGGACCGTTCATATACTACACCGTAGGAACAACTTATGTACTACAAGCAAGACTAGATCTCAGGCATCAATCCAAACAGATTAGAAGACAAGAAGATGCGGAATCGAGAATACCTGATCGATAGCAGAAGGAATCTTGCCATGGTGGAAGGTTGAGATCAAGATAGACATGGCTTGAACATGATTCATGCTAACGTTGAACTGATCCTGCAGCATACGAGCTCTCTCATCACACATACTAGCTAGCGTCTCTTTCCTCTTCTCCATAGCTTGCGAGCTAAAGTACCAAAACGTCCAAATAGAGACCAAGACCCAGAAGACAACCCAAACCACCACAAGCTTCCTCCACCACGCCTTGTTGAATTTAACAGAGCCAAGAAACTGATAAGAGAAACTCGGGATCTTGAGTCCGCTGCTAGAGATCTTATTCCAGAACCACATCTTGTTCTTCTTCTTCAACGTAGTCATCTTAGTCTTCTCAAGATCACCGACAGAGCCAACTAAAAGACCAGACTTGTCCTCGATCCCATTATCAACGAACCAAGAAACAAACCAGCAGCATAGCATCCAGAAGAGATGCCCAATCTTGACACCAAACCCTAGCACATGGAACAGACTCATCCACCACTTGAATACACGATCAACCCCCAAGAAACAGAGTGATTGCAACCAGCTCAATTCAACTCAGCAAGAAGCTCTAACAACCAAACAGAAACCATGTACAAAAAGGGACGAATCAGAGAATCAAAAAGGAAGAATTTTTTGGGGTTGGGTATTTAATAATTAATCCTTGTAGGCTTCCCACAAACGAGAAGAGAAAAGGAAAGCTAAGACAGAGGAACGTGTCAGATTAGACAACCCAAAGGCTGAAATTGAGAGATCAAAGTGGTTACTTAATCAAAGATGACGAAAGATAAGAGAGAAGAAAACAAAAACAAAATAAACAAAGGTAGAAACTTTGAACAGGAGCTTAAAGTTTCCAAAGCGAGATTCCTCGAAATCTAAAACAGGAAACTAAAATTCTACAAGGGGAGTACGAAAATTCGCTAGAGCTTGCTCCAATACAACAGAAATCTTTGAGTGTGATGATGATGAGTGAAAGAGAGCGAATAAAGCAACGAGAAGAAGAAGAGGAGCTGGAGACTTGAGTGAATTATCAAATGGAGAAACTTAAGAAAGAGGAGCAGAAGTAGTAGTAGAAGAAGAAGAAGAAGAAGAATCTATCATCGGAAAAGATGAGAAGAATATGGTGGAAGACAAATGTCTGCTTCCTTCTCTCTCTCTCTCTCTCTATTATCTGATTATCTTTCTTTTCTTTTTTCATTCATACTTCCATTAATATATATTTTAATCTTAAGCTGCTTATGTACTCCTAAAAAAAATACAGATAAAATTCAAACACAAAAAATTATATCCTGCTGATGATGATGTTAAAACTCGATTCTAGAAGAAAAATGTTCATAGTTGAGATTCTTTGAGTTTGTTTAGTAAGATCTGATTTTTATAAACAAGTTTAGAACCTCATTAATACTACTATTAATAACACCAAATGATTGGTAAAATAACTTACCTCTATTTATATATAAAAGAAAAAACACTAAACGGCGCAGGCAAAAGAAAAAAAAAGGCTAAAGGGACCCACAAGAAGGGAACAAAGGCATATATGGTCTCAGTTCTCACCCTCCAATAATAAAAATAAAAGGCGTGTTACAATTTATTATTATGAAAATGGTTTTTTTGCAGTAGTTGGTAAAGTGACCAAAATTGTTTGGCCATTTTATCAAAACTAAACTACACAAAAGAATTATACAAGTTAGTTTAACCAAAGCTTCCTTCTTTAGTCAAATAACTCTATATATATAACTCGGTTTGTTTTTTCAATTTCAACATACACTTTCCTTTAAAGAAAAAACAAATGGCTAAAACAAAATACAGAATCATTTATTTTCTTGGTACGTCATCTGTTTTACACGTGTCGATATCTTAAAGCATAATCATTTCATTTTGTTTGCAATTGCTTACATAAATTTATTTTTTTAAAATGGGATTGCTTGAAAGTTGAAACACACCAATCAACGGTTGTTCTCTCACCCATGAATCATGATCCTTTTTCTTCCACCTCGATCTTCCAGATTCAACACATAGACATAGGATTTAACTCATTTTGTTTTAGATCTTTTAGAATTTAAAGGATTACTTTACAAGTTATATTATAAGAGACTTTCTTTTTATTTCACAAAGATAAATGTTTTAAATTTTCTATCCAAAATTAATATTTCATTTCATAATTTTCCATGTTAGTTAAATGCTTTAAAATATTATCTTAGTTATATCAGAATTTGATTAAAAATCTTTAAATGGTGTAGGAATCAAATGAAGTTAGTCAATTTACCAATTGAGCTATACTGTTGATTGTCCCATATATTAACGGGCCCAACTTGAAAAATATAAGGCCCATTTAAAGTATCGTCAAACACTCATTTCAGTATCTCTAGTCTTGGTCCATTCGTATAATTTTTCAGTAAATTATCTAACCCTCTCGATCCTCTCTCGCCTGTTGAAAAAGCACGACGCAAGAGCTAAGGATCAAAAAGGAAGACGAAGAAAGAGATGGATCCAGACGCTGTTGCAAAGGCTTTCGTTGAGCACTACTACTCCACCTTCGATGCAAATCGTCCAGGGTTGGTTTCTCTATACCAAGAAGGATCCATGTTGACCTTCGAAGGCCAGAAGATCCAGGGCTCTCAGAACATCGTCGCTAAGCTCACCGGCCTCCCTTTCCAGCAGTGTAAGCACAACATCACCACCGTCGATTGTCAGCCTTCTGGTCCCGCCGGTGGTATGCTCGTCTTTGTCTCCGGCAATCTTCAGCTCGCTGGTGAACAACACGCTCTCAAGTTCAGCCAGGTTTTTTTTTGCCTTATCTCTTTCCCTTGGGTTTAGATCACTTCGATTTTTAGTGTTTCCTTTGTATTCCTCGCTGTTGATCATGTACGATAGGGTTTTTATCCTTACTGCTCTGTAGATTGATGTGTGTATTAGGTCACTAAAAGCTTCAATGATCTGGAATTGTCTCGAAATTTTAGACCCTCCCTGATGCATTTAGTGATAGATCTGTGATAAGGTTGGAGATAAAAGAGGTTTCCCCCAAATGATTGCGTAGATCAGTAGATGTAATCTTGTGTCATTTAGATTTTGTCTTGTGGAGCTTCTATCTCCTTGCACTTCGTGAATGTAGTATTGGGAAACTGCTTTGCCATGATTCTGCTAGTTTTTTTCAACTATGCTCATATGTGATCTTGTTGTAGTTGTAGATATGCCACCTTCTTGATTAAATTGTCTCAACTCTAAATAGTTTGAGATGCTTGCAGTGTTTGTATCATCTGCCGTAAGACATTGTTTTCTCTTTTTAGTGTTGAACGCTCTTTACTAGATTTGTTCGATAAGAGATGTTTTTGTCATTTTAGTTCTTCATATCAAGGTACTAATTGTGTTTTGTTATCATATTTGTATGAACATCAAACTTGTGGAATGTATGTATAGAGCAAAGTGGGATGAATTTCTGTCAACTTGACCTACTTGTAATGAGCTACGTATGCATCTCTTGTGTTGTGAATCACGCACTGGATCACTATATGATTGTAACATAAATCTGATGACTGCTTGTTGTTTGGATTTTGCCTGATTCCTGACATACTTGTGTTTTGTGTCCAGATGTTCCATTTGATATCGAATCAGGGAAACTACTACGTGTTCAATGACATATTCAGGTTGAACTATGCCTGAGGAATTTGATGCCAGAGGTACATGGAACCATTATTGGAAGCTGAAAAGAGAGTGGTGGAAAGTTTGGGACTATTCAAAAACTGTTTGAGTTGGTTTTAGATTTGGAACATTAAGCTTTGTTTCAGGTGGTTTGCTGTCTGTTTTTATTTTAATCAATGGAGCTATTTGTTACTTTGTTTGAGATGACTCCTTTTGTTTTCGGGCACTGAACCATGATTCAGTAAGGGTAAAACAAAAGATTTTTTGAAATACGGTTCTCTTTTGGAACCCTTTTTCATGTGGAAAAGTTTGAGAAAGCAACTATTCTTTCGCATTTTGATCATATAAAAGTAAACTACTTATACTAAAAGCAAAGAAACAATGAGGGTGACCCCTGTTCCTAAATAACAACTGGTATTATTGAGTCACAAAGGGAAGCTATCATTCTTCATCGTCGAAACCGAATTCTCGCAACAGCTCGGGCACTTGAAGTTGAGGTCCAGTGTGTGATCCATTCCCATGGTTGTTTTGGTCATTGGAGTTGGAAGTCCCCGCAAGTTGGTTCTTGATTGGACGTAACTTACCTTTGAACATTCCATTAAGCATACCTCCGATGGATCTGACTGGGTGGCTTATTCTATCTTTCAACATGAAAATCATGGAGTACTCAGAGAGCTGCCAAACCAATGTCAGGATGATCGTAGCCGAGAGAAGTACATGGGTTATTTTGTTCTGCTTCTTCACCTTCTTGATGTCTTTAGCTATTTCTTCTATACTTTCTTCCAATTGTCTCTGGCCCTCGCTTTTTCCTTTGGATGGTGAAGAATCTGCAGATTCTTCTTCTTTTTCTTCTTCTTCTCCGGTTATGACATCTTCTTTCCCCTTGGGGTTTGGTGATTCCAACTAAGTTATTGGCAAAAAAATTAGCACAAGCCTGAAATGGACACATCCCAATACAAATAATGTTGTGGACATGAAACAGCAACTAAACACAATCATGAAGATAAGCTTGTATTTGTTGGATCTCATCAAAATCGAAGCAGACACATCACAGCGAAACAATTACACAGACTCACTCAAATACTCATGATTCAATCATATACCCAGAAAGTTGATTGGCTGCAACATCAGATAAATCAACAAAGGAGAAAACAGAGCGATGGTAAAGTACCTGAGAGATAAGGCTAGAGAGGAAAAGCTGATCATCAGCGTCTTCAATGAAGGCGTCACCAGAAGCTTCTCTCTTCCTCTTCTCATGAAGAAGCTTCTCAATAGCTCTACTCAGATTCTCCACATCCTCACTGGACTCCATTTCACAAACCCTTCTTCTCTAATCTCACCGCCGCTCCAAAGATGCGTTTGTTGTTTATTGTGTTTTTTTAGGTAGAGAGTATTTTTGTTTGTATTGAGAAGGCAAGTCAGGACACGTGACATCTATTGACGGCACGGCACCTCTACCATTTTTGAGCAATTTGACATTGAGATGTGCAAATAGCGTATAGTCCTCCACTAAATAAATATACTTAAACAATAATAAAACATGTAATAACACACACAACTCTGCACGACTAAACCTCGATTCACACTAGATTCCGTGTGAACTTGAAGAGACAATTATTTAAAACCATAAAAGAGATCAAGAATGAGCAAATATTGTAAGAAGATTTAAAGGAAGAGATATCAACACAGAGTGTTTCGAAAATGCAAGGAAATCGAAAGAAGTGCAACAGAAATCCTAAAATCTTTTTGTATGCTTTAAGAAATGATCATGTTACATAAAAACGACATACATGAAAGCACAAATAACAAGGCTTCTCTATTTCTAACAGTAGTTAAATAGAAAAATTCTTTTTTCGAAATGTAAAGAAATATAAAACTCCCTGATATCCACATGATTTTCCCAAACCCCCCCAACAAAATACAGATAAAGAACATAGAAAAACTCTATCGGATATATGTGTTTATATAATCAATCCTTCTTCTTCTTTTTTTTGTTCTGCTTCGCTCTGCTCTGCTTCCGGATGATGTATAGATTCTTCACCTCTGTTGTTTAATCATTTCACAGAAGCTTCCATTCTGCGAATAGACATGTCAAACACAAACATTATTGCAAGAACATGAAACTAATACAAACATAGGTTTAATTTCAGACAACAAAAGTAATGTGAACATGAATAATATGATCCACGAGGAAACAAAAGAACAATATCGTTTCAGTCAAAGACAGAACAAACATCGGTGTGCTTTTCAATAAAACCCTAATTCGAACCTCCATTTCTATCAAAATAAGGACAGAACCAAAACCCAGTGGAATCATTTCTAGATGATCAATAAGGAAACTTTGGTTAAAATCTAAACAGATCCGAGACGAAAGTAGAAAGCTTGAATCATTGAAACCAATTTGACAAACTTAACCCTAAAATTCAACAAAATTACCAGAAATCTCCTTTCCGGAAGGAGAAGGTGGCGTCAAGACGTAACAGAGAATCGACCTCCCGACCATAGAAATGGCAGAAACGATGCCAGCGACATAGAAAACCAAAATCAGAGCAAGAACCCAAGGCATCAAGAGAAACCCGATGAAGAAAGTCACAGATCCACATAGCATAAGAGCCACAGATATACCAAGCAGCAACGACGCGAATCCAGACGGAGAAATATGAGCCAAAGAAGGCGAAGAAGACGAAAAACGATGCGAAGAAAAGGGAGGACGAATTCTAGCGGGCGGATCGGGGAAATGATCAGGTAAAGAAATCGGCATAGGAGGAGAACGGAGAAGATTCAAAACAAGAGATGATAGATCGTAGAAAACCCTAGATTGTTGTTCATCTCGTTGCCTTCTCATCATCACCACACAAACCAAAAGAAAACACCAATCTAATCCAAAAGAAAAATTGCTTGAGGAAGAAGATAACTAAAGGGTTTGCTAAAACCGAGGCGAGAAGATAAAAGAAAGAGCCGCAAATTTGATTGGGTTAGAGGGAAGAAGGTTTAATGGCGATTGCCAACAAAACACGATAATCTCTCTGTACACACAACAAAAACGATCGAAATTTCTGCAATAAAAGACTTTTTTTTTTTTATTAATGAAAAAAATCTAAAATGAAGAATCGTCGTGTTTTGGATAACGAGAAAAAGTAAAGGGAAGGAGCGTGGGGACACGCGATGGGGTTGGCGAGTGAAGAAGGGAAAGAGACAAAGATGGGACCCAGTTATGACGCGTAGTTGGGTCTTATCTTCTACCACATTCTTATCTAACCTCTCTCTCTATTAAATTTGTTCCAATCATACCAGAGAAGTCGTTTTCTTGTTTGCTTTTTGTTTAATTTTTTTGGTTATTTAATTTTGACTTTCGTGTATAATGTTCGTGAATCAAATAAAGACTGATAGCTTTTTGCGAGAATGACCGCACTTTAAGCTGTCTATCGCTGAGGTTCAAAAATCAGGCTACTTGCTGTTGGAAAATGAAAGGATTTGTGAAATGATTAGTAGACTCAAGATATTATCATTAAGGTCCATGATGAATTATTCAAACAAATTAGATGAAGTTACCATTCGATTAAAACCCATTTAAGTTTCACAAGTCATATAACTAAAATTGTTTTGCTCAGGGCCCAGTATGAAAAATCAAACCAAAACTAAGAAACAAGTGAAAGTGCAAAGCAAAATAGCCCACAAAGAAGAAACATAAACCACGAAGCAGCTTCGGTTGCCCTTTAATGAGTTCAGTTATCTATGGAAATACAGATACTGATGACAAGCAATTGCAACATCAATTCAGAGAAAGAGAGAGGATTACAAATGTGAAGCAGAAGCCCTCCTATTATTCTAGTAACAGAGCTTATCCAGTGACCTCTTTTACTTATTCAGTTCCATCTAAAGAGCTAAGCTTCGATCCAAAAAGAACACACATGTTCAAACATGTGACGCATTCAAAGAAACAGTGGCAGCAAGAACCTTGAAGTATCGCAAATGAAGGGAAAGTAAGCACATGATCAAACTATAGTATTGAAGGCTGAATAATTCATTAGATGATATAATTACAATATATATAGGGACTACATTAGAATGAATTAGGGATTAATGATTTACTAAACTATCCTTTACTTATATACTCTACATGCCCCCTCAAGATGGAGGGAGTTTGCTCACTCCAATCTTGCTTGAAAACTGAAGAAAGTGTTGACGAGGCAATGGCTTGGTTAGAGCATCGGCAAGTTGGTCATGTGTTGATATGTGAGAGACTCGTAGTGCACCGGCACTCACATTGTCGCGAATAAAATGATAGTCCAATGCTAGATGCTTCATTCTTGAATGGAAAACCGGATTTGCAGAGAGATATGTGGCACCAACATTGTCACAATATATCACAGGCATCTTTGGTAATGTGATGCCTAACTCAGTAAGAAGAGAGCATACCCATCTAATTTCTGAAGTTGTGTTTGCAACAGCCCTGTACTCGGCCTCGGTGGAAGAACGTGCGACTCCCTTTTGTTTCTTCGAGCTCCAAGCTATGGGTGTAGAGCCAAGATACACAATATATGCATTGGTGGAAACAAAATCGTCATTGTCCCCAGCCCAATCAGCATCGGAGAATGCATGAAGCGAGAGAGGAGAGTTTGAGCGAAGTAATATACCATGAGTAGCAGTTCCCGCAAGATATCGAAGGACGCGTTTTGCAGCCTGCCAATGAATGTCTGTGGGACGATGCATAAATTGTGATAATCGATTCACAGCATACGCAATATCCGGTCGTGTAAACGCCAAGTATTGCAAGCTGCCGATCACTGTCCTGTATTCTCCGGGTTCGTCTAGAGCAATGCCAGAGTAGAGTGAAAGTTTAGGATGTGTCGCCATTGGTGTGGACACCGGTTTGGCATCTAACATCTTCATCCTAGACAACAAGTCATAAACATATTTATGCTGCATCAAATGAAGACCTTGTGAGGTTCTTGTTGCCTCTATACCAAGAAAATATACCAAATCCGTCGGGTCCTTCAACGAGAATCGCCGAGAAAGAGCGGTGATGAAAGCCATTACCAACGCATCACTACTTCCCGTGACAATAATGTCATCAACATAGACCAAGCAGTAGACGATTTGGATGTCGTTGATGTAAACAAACACTGATGTATCAGCGAGAGAATTGGTGAATCCCAACGAGCAAACAAAATTTCTCAACTCTTGGTACCAAGCGCGTGGAGCCTGTTTCAGGCCATAAAGCGCCTTCTTAAGGCGACAAACGTGGTGTGGTCGATCGGGGTCGATAAAACCAGGTGGTTGTGTGACGTACACCTCATCCGTCAATGTACCTTGAAGAAAAGCGTTGTTTACGTCTAGTTGTTTAATTGTCCATGAGCGAGACACTGCCAATTGTAGAACTAGGCGAATTGTGAGAGATTTAACCACAGGACTGAAAGTTTCAGAGTAATGGAGTCCATATTGCTGCCGAAAACCTCGAGCCACCAATCTTGCTTTATACCTGTCAAGAGTACCATTAGGAAGATATTTTAGTGTAAAAATCCACTTTGTGGAAATAACATTTTGATTTGGTTTTGGTGGAACCAATTCAAATGTATTATTCCGTATTTGGGCATTGATTTCTTCTCCCATAGCGTTCCTCCATTTTTCATCTCGTAAAGCCTGGTTCACCGTGTTTGGTATTTGAGGTCGGGTTTGAACTGTTTTTGCTAGGAGGGAGAGTTTCGTTTTGGGCTTGGTTATATGATTTTTAGCTCGGGTTCGCATTGGGTGGTTGTTTGTCGGAGGTGGTGGTGGTGGATTTGGGACTGTGGACGTGGCGGAGGTAGAAGACGATGGTGAAGATTCTGGGCTAGAATTTTGAGGTGTTGGTGACGGGCTCGGATTGGGCTCATTTTGGGTTTGGATGGATGAGCTTGGATTAGAATTATTTTGGCTTTGGGCTGAAGAACTGCTTGTTGGGCCTATGAAATTATTCCTGTTATCCACTTGTGTGTTATCTTTCGATACCACAACATCATTATTCGTCGAGGACGAAGACGATGAAGTTTCAGCATTTGGCCGGCGGTGAGAATCTGAGCTTAGGGGCGGCAGCGACGACGGAGCTTGTACGAGTGGCGGAGATGATGACTGAATCGGAATGCGAGATGGGGGTTGGTGACATGAAGGGGAAGCTTCTTCTGGGCTTGAATTAGAAACTGAATGGGTATCGGAGATGGAAAAAGGAAATTGATCCTCAACAAACTGGACATGTCTTGAAGTGTAGACACGACCAGAGCTTCTATCAAGGCATAAATATGCACTTTGGGTTAAGGAATACCCGAGAAATACACACGGCTGTGACCTTCTTTCCAATTTGTGATTGGTATATGGGCGGAGCCATGGGAAGCACGAACATCCAAAAACTCTTAATTTGAGGTAATTTGGTGAAGTCTTGAAGAGCTTCGAATACGGCGATTCATTATTGAGCACAGAACTGGGCAAGCGATTTATGAGGTAAACCGCAGTTCCAAACGCATATGTCCAATATGAAGTTGGAATAGAGGCTTGAGTGAGAAGAGTTAACCCGGTTTCGAGGATGTGACGATGTTTTCGTTCTGCAATTCCATTGTGTTCCGGCGTGTGAGGAAGAGAGGTCAAGTGTGAAATGCCGTGTGTTAGCAGGAATTGTCGTAGCGCAATGAATTCTCCACCGTTGTCAGAATATAATGTTCGGATTTTGGTTTGAAAACGATTCTCCACTAGAGCTTTGAACGCCACAAAAGTCTCCCGTACTTGTGATTTTTGTTTCAATGGGTACAGCCATGTATATCGGGTATAATGATCAACAAGGATTAAATAATATTTAAAGTTGTCGACAGATGTAACTGGAGAAGTCCAGACATCAGAGTAAACGTATTCAAGAGGTGTGTAGGAGATAATTGTGTTTGAATAAAACGGAAGCTTATGGCTTTTATTAATGAGACAATGAGAACAAGGAAAATGTTTTTGAGAGGAATTTGAAACTGGTAAAGAAAACTGAGAAACAAGGGATTTTAAAACAGGCGGAGACGGGTGACCAAGCCTTGAATGCCATGAAGGAAGTGTTGTTTTTGGTGTAGGTGAAGCGAATAAAGAGATGGGTGTGTTTGAAGGAACTGGCCACTCGTATAACTCGTCTTTAGTTCTGCCTTGGAGTAACCGGGCCCCCGTGCTGAGATCCTTCACCTGAAAGTGGGCAGGAAAGAATTCCACAGAAACCTTATTAGCATTGCACAATTTGTAAACTGAAATCAGATTTTTGTGCAGGTTGGGAACATATAGAATATTGTTTAAAGCAAGGGAACGAGATTGAGTAGAGAGAGTTGATGAACCAGTGTGAGTGATCGGAAGAGTAGAGCCATCAGCAATTGTGACTTCTTCTCCACCATTGTAAGGTTGATGAAGAGCAAGGTTGTTCAAATCTGTGGTAAGATGGTGTGTTGCTCCGCTATCAAGAAGCCAAGGATTGTACGACATGGCTGCCATATTTGCACGGGGCTGCCATGGAACAGTAGCATTAGGGTATTGACTTGGAGATGGGGTGGAGTAAGCGCCAGACATCTGAAGCTGTGAACAACGTCTAGCGCTATGGCCAAAAACTCCACAGATTTGGCATTTTCCTTGATAACCACGAGAAGAGGGCTGATCGTTTCTTGGCTGTTGGTATGAATTAGCACCACGATTGTTGTTGTTACGGTTTTGTCCGCGATAGTTGTTGGAGTTGTTATGCTTGTTGTTGGCTGGAGGACGATAACTTGCAGCATTTGCAGAGATCGGAAGAGACGATGCCGCAGCTTGAAGTTTCACTTCATGATTAAGTAACTTCTCGTGAATTTCAGTGAGAGAGGGAGGTACCTCACGACCTTGAATTTGGTCAATGACCTGTTTGTAGTCATCGGAGAGCCCTTCCACAATGACTTCCATCTGTTCCTCACTCTCCATCGGCTTGCCAAGGAGAGCTAGTTGATCAAATCGCATCACCAAGCCTTGGAAGAATTCATCGATGGATTTGGTGTCCTTCTTCCATTGCTTGATCTGTTGTCGTAATTGTTGGATGTGAGACCAGCTGGGTTTAGCATATGTGTCCATCAGCTTAGTCCAAATTTCAGCAGATGTTGTTGTTCGGGAGAGGATCGGTTGAACCGAGATTGAAATAGCGCCTAGTAGAGCACTGTAAATGAGTTGATCTTGCCTTTGCCAGTGCTTGAAGGCAGGATTGACCGTAACTGCACCATTTGCAGTGATGGTTGCAGGTGGGACGACAATGGAGCCGTCAATGTAGCCGGTGAGATCGTAGCCGTTGAGTAGAGCTTGAACTTGACGCCTCCACATGAGAAAGTTAGAGGACGTGAGTTTGGTAACATTAGTCATATTGACGTTGAGAAGACTGGTTGAATCAGATGTAATGACAGTCTCAGAAGCCATTGAAGAGAAAGAAAAATAATGAAAAATGATGAAAAACAGAGTAGCGGCTAGATTTAGGTTTAGGGATCGTTTAAAGCTCTGATACCATATAGTATTGAAGGCTGAATAATTCATTAGATGATATAATTACAATATATATAGTGACTACATTAGAATGAATTAGGGATTAATGATTTATTAAACTATCCTTTACTTATATACTCTACACAAACCACTCAACTTTCCCCCATATTTCACCACTTTTGCGCTTTTCAAGCGTAACCTCTGCACACCAAATCATCTTCCTAAGCGAGTGAATATTATTAGGCCACAAAACTGCCCTCTTTCCACCATAATCAGCCAATCTAATCCTTGTTTTATCAACAGGTACTGGTCCTACGTGGAACTTTCCGTCAAGACATAGAGTTTTGTAGTCAAAGCCGCCAAATGTCTCGCTGCAAGGGATTGGCTTAGGATCGCAAGTCTGTGTTTTTGTGTCGAACACCTCCATCAAGTTTTAATAGGAATTCGAATCGCCATCCTTACAGCATCCTGCTACATATATCTTTTGATCAAGTACGCTAGCAGAATTTGACTGTAGCTTCACTTGCAAGCAAGAAGCCTCGTGCCATGTGTGAGACCAGCAATTCACTTGAATTACCCGATTTACTATATTGATAAACATATTTGGTAATTGGTACTACTATATTTTTGTTTGGTTTGCTTTGTACTTTTTGGTCATTTATAGGTTTGTGCTAAGGCTCTGTTTCTCTATGTTTTTGTTTCTACGTTGAACTAAGATGACCCCAAAATCTCATGTCTTCTTGGTAACGAGGAAAATATCATACATGTACATGTCAGAAGAAACTATACACTCTCTTTTAGTCGCTTATATCCAATCAATCTACACCTCAAATATAAAAGCATATTTGCATATCATGACATCATGTTCTCTATGGAGTAAGAATCAAACTAATCTCATATGAAAACTATACACTCACTTCTCATTAGAAAGAACTACTCTTTTTGTCTCTTATACCCCAAACATGCATTATATTCAAAGCATCCTATACTAAAGCAGAGACAGTCTTCTAATGTACTTAGCTATCTCTAGCAGATTTTGACCCTGATGGATCAGTGGGTCTCTTGAAAACGTCTGCAAACCCCATGACTAAATCTTCATGACCCTCAAGAAGTGCAACGACCCGCAAAGACAACAAAGCAAATCAAACCAAAGAACTAAGAGAAAGTGTAATCCAACCAAAGTGTCCCAACCAAGAACCCTACCTCCTGGTACAAGTCATTCACGGACTTGTTTCCTTCTTGGTACATTGTCAATATCTCGAGAAACGACTCATATACATGACGATCATCCCCCTGGAACCTTTCCTGTACATCGACGGATCTGTTAGCATAGATGGAACATCAAAATGGTAAATGGTAAGGATTAGTTTTAGTATTTTAGCACTCTATACCTTAAGCTTGCCGATAAAACTCGCTACACGTTTTCTTTTGTTAATATCAGATGCAGCCCGTTGCTCAATCTTGAGATGGAGGATTCTCTGAGCCTCAGGTGGAAGGAAGGCATTCAAACGGACAAGCAGATTCTTGTGAGCTTTCAAGAGTTCCTCCACCCTTGTAATGCCACCAGCAACATCAATTAATCTACAAAGAGAATAGTATATAACAAACAGAATCACTTCACAATGTTGTATAGATTGAGACTTGAAATTAAGGGCAAACAGAATTGAAGAGGGACACAACAATACATACCTATACCTGATATCATAAAAGAGCTGGAAAAACTCGTAATACTTTGCAGGTTCATCATGAAATGCTTCCTTGACAGTGTTGATGTATGAAACCGCATCATCAATAGTAGAATCCGGTGATACGCTTGTTGCAGCAATGGTTTGAAGTTGGGCTAACCCTTCGCTAGCCTCAGCTGGAAAGAAGTCAAAGAAACGAACAAGCAGGTTCAAGTGATCTCTCATGAGTTCCCCCATACATGCAGTGATTCTAGCTCTATCGTCTCTACACAAGAGAATAAGAAACATGAGAATCAATTTCACATCTGTATTTGTTTAAGAACAAACCAGACATAACCGGGGGAAATCAAGACATACCTATGATTAAAATAATCACGTATGAGGTGGAGAATATGATTAAATTTTTCAGGTTCATCATGATATACTTCCTCCATAGAACCGAGTTATGAGTATTCATCATCCTTAGTTAACTCTAATGGTACGCTTCTTCCATCCATGGTGTGACCTAAAACCATTGTTATAATCCAAACAGGTCAGATCACATCATTTGAATCCATCTACTATCTCAAAGCTATTTCTTTAAAGTTTTTCAAGAAACAGAGCCAAGTGCAATAAATATCGATCTACTTCCTCAAGAACCCTAGATTGAGGAACGATTTGAAAGCAGAGAACCAGAAAACTCGATCGTAACCCTAATCGTCTGGTGAATTGACATATCAACTGAACGAAACAAATGATAAATCGAAAGAGGAACCAAGTATGGCTACCGATATAAGCAGAGCAAAGCAGCAATGATGAACAAGAAGAAGCTTCGTCTTCGTCTTCGCAGAGTAAGGAGTTCAAGATTTCTAGAAGCAAAGTAAAAACCTCAAGACTGCATAGAGTTTTTGTTCACGAGTCTATATTTATACTAGGGAGTATATCAATTTCGTAATTCATATAAGGTTTACTTAAATTAGAAAATATATTTGTTATTAGAATTACTTGATTCTTATTTGGTTTGCTCTGTAGTTTTTGGCTCTGTTCCTCTCTGTTTTTGTTTCTACGTTGAACTCTGTTTTTGAGTGTTTCTCCTCTCAGTTTCTATTAAAAGATGACCCCAAAGATAACCAGAAAATATTAAGTGAAAAAAACATTTGATATCAAAGAAAGCTCTACAAATACACTTTCTTTTAGTCTCTTACACAGCAATTCATTGAACATAGAAGCATAGCATATTTGTGAATGTCATGTTAATCAAACCTAAACTCAAATGTTTTCGTCTCTTAAGGTATATAGTCTTCCAGTACTGTCCTTAGCTATCTCTAGACTCTATGGATCACTGAAAATTTCTGAAAGCTCCATGAGTAAATCTTCATGACCCTGAATAAGTGCACGGACCTGCAAAAGGTAACAAGCAAATCAAACCAAAGAACTAAGAAAGTGCAACACACAACACAAAGTGTCCCACAAAGAACCATACCTCCTGAGACGCCTCATCTTTGGACTTGTTTCCCTCACTGTGCATTCTCAATATCTGGAGAACTGAGTCAACTACTTGACTACCATCGCCCAGAAACCTTGCCTGCACATCCACAATTTTGTTACTTAAATCACAAGTTAACATATAAGAAACATCCAGTAACTATAAGCATTTAAGCACTCTATTACCTTAAGCTTCGTGATAAACCTCCTTGTAGGTGAAAGGAAGACACAGAAACCAAGAAGCAGATTCAAGTGATCTTTCAAGAGTTCCTCCATCCTTGCAATGACACTAGCGGCATTGATTCTACAAAGAGACTTAGTAATATCAGAATCAATTCACATGTGTGTTTGTTGTGTAAATTGAGAAAATCAAACATAACATGGAGAAAACAATTCATACCTACGAGCTTTAAGATCAGTCAAGAGCTTAGTAATTTCCATATATTTTGCAGGTTCATCATGAAATGCTTCCTTCACAGCATTGAGGTAAGAAGTCGCATCATCCATGGTAGGCACCGCCACCGCCGGTGGTACGCTTCTTCCAACCACCTTATTGATGTGAAACTCTGCGCTAGCCTCGGGAGGGATGGCTGTCTGCAACCTAAAAGGAAGTAAGACATTTGAACCATGACACAGATTCGCGTGATCTCTCAGGAGTTCCTGCAAGCTTGCACTCAAAGTTTCGAAACCGAATCTATAAAGAGAAAAATAACATCAGAATCAATTCTCACATGTGTCTTTGTTCTCTAAACTGTTGAAGAGCAAACCAAAACATACCTATTAGCAGTATAATCAATAAAGATTCTTACAAACTCTTGATATTTTTCAGGTTCAGTATCCTGCAATGCGACCTTCACAGCATCGAAGTATGCCATCCCATCTTCGAAATTGAACTCTGGTGATTTGCTTTTTCCAACCATGGTGTCAAATTAGCCTAATCCATAAGTCAAAGATAAAGATTATTGTTCATCGAAACAGATCAGATTATTCATTGAAACCCTTCGTGTATCTCGAATCTATCTCGAGAAACTTAATCTACAGCAACAACTAAATCAGTTCGTCGTGATTCATGCAAAGTTCATCTTCTAGAATACAGATTCATGTAAATTTCATCCAACAAGATCCTTAAGAACATCTAGAATCAGTCTCGATAGAAAGAAAACAACAAGACGTGCCGATCAAGAAACTAGAAAAGAATCATATACGAGATCAAGACATTCGATCGTTAACCTAATCGTCACGTCACATGATTTCACATTTCACATGAACGAAAAAGGAATTGAAACGAAGAAGAAGAAGAAGAAAACTACCTAACGAGCAAGCTTCGTCTTCGCAAGTGGGAGAGGCTTCAAGATTCCCAGAAACAAACGCACTCTGTTTTGAGTTCTTTTTTTCTCTCACCAAAACCTCAGAGACTGATTTGAGTTTTATTCACGAGTCTATATTTATAGTAGGGGATTATCATATTGACTTCATTTCTTTTTGTTGTTGTAAAACTGTAATTTGTAAAATTTGTGAATCTGAAATTTTAAAAGCTTTCTTCAATATGATAATAAAATATTTTATCAATTCGTAATTTATACAATAATTTAGAAAACATATTTGTTGTCATTAGATTTACTAAAATTTCTTTGGTTTGCTCTGTATTTACTCAAGTAATTCTTGTTTGGTTTGCTCTGTTCCTCTCTGTTATTGTTTCAACGTTGAACTCTGATTTTGAGTGTTTCTCCTCTCAGTTTCTATTAAAAGATGACCCCAAAGATAACCAGAAAATATTAAGTGAAAAAAACATTTTGATATTAAAGAAAGCTCTACAAAAGAAACTATACACTATCTTTTAGTATCTTATACACCAATTCATTGAGCATAGAAGCATAGCATATTTGTGAATGTCATGTTAATCAAAGCTAAACTCAAATGTTTACAAAGAAAACTAAAAACACTCTCTTCTCATTAGAAGCTCTACTCATATTTTTGTCTCTGAAGGTATAAACAGTCTTCCGGTACCGTCCTTGCCTATCTCTAGACTCTATGGATCACTGAAAATAATTTTTATAAGCTCCATGACTAAATCTTCATGATCCTGAACAAGTGGAACGACCTGCAAACGATAACAAAGCAAATCAAACCAGAGAACTAAGAAAGCAAAACACAAAGTGACTCAACCAAGAACCATACCTCCTGGAACGCCTCACTTTTGGACTTGTTTCCCTCACTGTACATTCTCAATATCTGAAGAACAGAGTCAGCTACATGACTACCATCGCCCTGAAACTTTGCCTGCACACGAAACCATTTTGTTACTTAAGCCGCAAGTTAACAAATTGGAAACATCAAAATGGTTTTCTTCAGGCTTAGTATACCAAATTTAGCAGTCTATACCTTAAGCTTCCTGATAAACTTCATTTCAGCTGAAAGGAAGACACTGAAACCATTAAGCAGAGTCTGGTGATCTTTCATGAGTTCTTCCACACTTGCAATGAAACTAGCAGCATCGACTCTACAAAGAGACTTAGTAACATTAGAATCAATTCACATGCGTGTTTGTTGGTTAGACTGAGTAAATCGAACATAACATGAAGAAAACAACTCATACCTACGAGCTTCAATATCATTCAAGAGCTTAAGAAGTTCCTCATATTTTGCAGGTTCATCATGAAATGCTCTCTTCACAGAGTTGAGGTATGAAGTCGCATCCTCGATAGTTGTCTCCGGTGGTACGCTTCTTCCAACCACGTTTTGAAATCCAGCTGGTGTGATGGGTATCTGAAACCTAGCTGGAAGTAAGGCATTAAAACCAAGAAGCAGATCCAAGTGATCTTTAATGAGCTCCACCAGCCCTACAAAGAAAGTAGCTTTATCGATTCTACAAAGAAAATAATAACATCAGAATCAATTCTCACATAGTCACATGTGCGTGCTCTATATACTTTTAAACATACCTACGAGCTCGACGATCACGCAAGAGGCTTAGAAACTGTCGATATTTTGCAGGTTCATCACGAAATCTGTCCCTCACAGCAATGATGTATGCAAAAGCTTTATTCATAGTTACCTCCGGTGATAAGCTTCTTCCAACCACGGTGTGAAATTAACTTTAGAATCCTTCAAAAAAACAGAACCACAACAACAAGATGGAGAACTTAGTTCGTCTAGGTATAAGAAACTCAAAATCTTTGCAGATATGGATGATTCATGTAATGTTCATCTAATAGAAGACAAACTCATGTAGATTTCATCGAACAAGATCTTTAAGAACATCTTGAATCAATCTCGATAGAAAGAAAACAACAAGACGTGCTGATCAAGAAACAAGAAATAATCACATTCAAAATTGAGAAACTCGATCGTTAACCTAATCGTCAGATGATTTCACATGAACGAAAGAGAAAATAAACGGACGAAGAAGAAGAAGATGATGATGATCGTTTAGTTACCGAACGAGCAAGAAGTTTCCTCTTCGCAGTGTAAACGACTTCAAGATCTCAAGAAACAAACGCACTGAGAATGTTTCGAAATTCTATTCACTGAGTGTATTTATAGTAACGATTAAGGAATATCATATCTGATCACTTAGCATTTCCTTCTCTTTTTTTTTTGGATAAATTTATCATTCATTTTATTAAAAGCATTTTATCAATTAGAATTTTATCATTTAATTTACTTATTACTGAAAACTAACTTTAAGTAATTTAAAATTGATAATACAATAAGACCTAGTATACGATAAATTCGTTGAATTCTCTCATAGTATCTGAAATTCTAATATTATGTTGAATTATAAGAGTAAAGAGTTGAATGGAAATTTTATTTTATTTTTAATAATTTCGGGTTGAATGGAGATTGATATTTAAAAAGTTGAAAATCACAAAGATCATACAACCTTATTTATAAGACACAATGGCTGGCTGAAAAAATAACGGATCACAAATAATTTCTTTAGTACATATCTAAACCGAACTTGGTTTAGACGAACGAATAAATCCCAAGACATTCACCTACCCTCTCCTGCCCCAAAGTAATAATTTTTTATCTCCAAACACTTTGGTAAGAATGCATTGAAACCCGAAATCAAATCTCTATGTCCTTTAAGCAGTTGTTCCACCTCTTTTATGCAACCATCCCTATCAATTCTACAATGAGATTATAAATCATTAATTACCTTTTTTTAAAAGAAAAAAAAGAGAGAGTTAACCTAATAAAGATTGAACTAAAAATAAAACCAAATTTTTTTTCTCATATTTTGTATAAACTATATTCACACATACCTTCGAGCTTTAAAATTTGTCATGACCGCAACAAAATCGTCATATTTTTTACTATCATTATGAAATTTAGCCCTCACAGCCCTAAGATATGCATACGCGTCATCTTTAGTTGCCCTCGGTTTACTTCCTTCTCCAACATGTTTACTTCCTCCTCCCACCATGGTTTAAAGTTGGTCAAATTGAAGCTTTATTTTCCAAACAAAGAGAAAGATTTTTTAGTTATTGTTTTCAATTAAAGCAATTAATTATTTAGATGTAATTTATATCATCTCAAATACATGACCTCTTTTCTTTAAAAGTAACTTAAACTTTTTTTTGGGGGGTGGGGGGAAACAGAATTTTGCATTAGGGGATCGTAACTCACAATTACTAGAATTGAAAAGTACATGCAATGAACTATGCACTATGCAGATTGCAAAACATGAGAACATGATACTACTAAAATTTAGATTGATAAGAAAAAACGATCAAATAAGAATTGTGAAATGAGTTCAAAGTAACAAACCAGAAAATTTACTATGGGTATAAGGTTCACCACTAGAACTTGAATGATTTTAATTTGAGCTGTATAGGTCTTTATATATATATAAAAAAAAATAGACCTTTTGCAATTGTATCATAATACTAAATATAATAAACACATGTTAGTTGTAAATAAAAATTTCACATTAATTACAATTTACAGATTTTTATGTAAATTTTAATTATACATATATTTATGTAAATTTAGTAATAAATAATTTAAATTGTAAAGCTTTACAAGCATCTGTGAAAGCTTATTTATTACTTTTAACTTTTCCGAGAGTTTAAATCACTTTTGTTACAATGTGGCATATATAATTGCAATATCTTTTTTAGAAAACACTTTAACTTATATAGTTGGTATAAAAAATAGACAACGAGTCAAAAGTATTAATGTCATAGATCTTAAAATAACAGAGATATAAATCTAGTAAATTTTACTTTCTTTATTTTTTGTCAACAAATACTCGTAAATTTGCTTTATAACATTATTCAATATAAAGAAAATACACTATCATTTGTTTAACTGTTAAAGTTGTAGTTATTAAGATGTAAATATTGTGAAGATTTGGTTTTTAGGATTTGTCGAGATTTAGATTTTACTCCTAAAACATCAAATAAAAAGTAGAATTATAATCGAAATTTTTTTATATTTATTATTTTGAAGATTTGTTTCAAATAATTTTAGTTTATTGATATTCTTTTCCAATAAGCCTACATCAGATTTTAAATTGAATCAAATATAACTATATGTCCTATAATTTGGTCCCATTTTTTTTACTCTGAACAAAATGTCAAAGTTAAAAGAGAAAAATACCAATGTTTTGGTAAATGACATGGTTACAGCTTGGTTCTACGTTCATTGCTTACGTGATGAAAGAAAGACAAATTGACACATCATTTAGGATTACTGTTTAGGTTTTAGGATTTCGAGTTCAGTTGTAAATTTGTAATACTTTGATTATTAATTACTGAATCTAATTGACACGACGATCTTCTTGGTAAAAATGAAACATATAAAATAAAACATATGTGTATGTCAAAAGATTCGAACTGAACTCAAAAGTCTATTTAAAGAAACTTCATATACATTTTCCACACCAAGAGTTAGAGATCTTGGTGCTAGAAGATTATTTTCTCATGTTAAACAATCTGAAAAACTTGTCGATCAAATCTTCATGATAATAGAGAAGATCAACGACCTGCAAGATATATTATAACCATATCAAACCAAAAAAAAAAAAAAA
>Ga0041059_1000703_pt1 | contig 26053 bp, 16 predicted proteins | sample AraColnosormetaG_FD_56232 | JGI IMG/M metagenome (GOLD analysis project Ga0041059, IMG submission 56232) | Arabidopsis roots microbial communities from North Carolina, USA - Col MF nosort | ecosystem: Host-associated > Plants > Roots > Unclassified | place: USA: North Carolina | collected... | reverse complement strand
AAAAAAAAAAAAAAAAAAAGTTTAAACCAAAGTGTTTTGAGTCTTGGACTCGTAATCACTGAGATCAAGAACTAATCATTTCCAAGCATCAAGATTCGAATCTAAGACCTAGAAACGCAGTCTCTTTGAAAGGTCCCTAAAACACCAAAAGAATTTTATGAAAGAGTAAGAAACGAAAATGATCACATCTTGGCATTATAGAATATTCAATTACAATCGTAAATGTCATTATCATCGTAATGTCAACATTGATCCTTCGATAATATACTACATATTAAGAAAGTATAGAGCTTTAAAAGTTTACACCACATAACTGATATATTAGTAGATTAGTAGACACGTACTTAATTCTAGCACATGACTAATTCCAAAATTGAAGTATCACCTAATTAGAAAACTCAACAATATTGTATGTAATTTCTTCACATTTTGACGTTTTCGAAATATGATTACAAATCATTCACAATCTGTTTTGCATGAAATCATAAAATTAATAAAATAATATACATAAATTTTATTTTCATTCCTTTTTGGTGTTTATTTGTCTTGAGTTACTAACTTACTAGTCAGGTCAAATTACAGTTTTTCATTAATTGTTTTTTTAATTAGAAAACCAAATTGTAAGTCAAAGGTTTACATATAAGCAAAGTGACATAATGGTCGGTGAAGATTTAAGCAAAGTGACATAATGAAAAGTTTCCACTTGTCGTGAAATTGAAATGATTTGCTGTATTAGTGTATTTGATAGATTACCCAACCCAACTAACAAATCTTATTGATAATATTTTATTTTATTTTTGATAATATTTGAATATTGAGAGTGTTACGAAATACGAATATTCAAACTCTTAAGGTTTTTTAGACGTACATATTGATAATAACGTGCACGTATCAGGTCACACATGTAGTTGGTGAATTAACCTCTTTTGACAGGTGTGAAGTAGAGCAATTTACTCAATTCTTTCTTCTTTGTTGACAAAATTATCCATGTGAACTGTTTCTCCAAACAGATTGTTAAAATTTGTCACCAAAAATAGGTCATGTAAACAGAGAGATTTAGTCAATTGGGCTGGATTGTATTTTCTCTTTTTAGACTGGGCTTGCCAAAAAAAGAGAGATTTAGGTCCATACCTAATCATGGACCAGCAAAATGGACTGGAATTTAACTCTATAATTGGCCTGAAAGTCCAAAATGAATGAATTTCGGCCTAAAAATTGTTTTTATCTATAACAATTTATCTATTGCAAAATTGAGATTTTTGCTCTATTAAAACTTAAAATGTACATCTTTACCTTAATCAGATGACTCCGGATTCAAAACTTGATTGATTTTACAAGTTGATACAACATATCAAATTATAGTTGCGCCATTGTAAAACATAACTTATATAGTCCGGTCAGTTCAGTCAATGGTTTAATTATAAATAAAGAAGTATTATTTTGTTAGCCAAAATAAAAAAATAAAATACTGACAATCTAGTTCCTCCTTAAAAACCGTCTTTCTAATTTTCTTAAAAGAAAACAGTTTGCAATTTCTTAACGTGATTGTTTATATTGAGGATAATAATCAAGTGTTGGAAGATTAATGAGAATGATTCAGTTTGAGTCGCTCTCATCGATCTCCCAACATCAAGTTAGGTAGTACGGAAATTGCATAAATTTCTTTTACGTTGCCCACAATTCACATACATATACAATTAGTTTAAATTTTGATTATCACATAGAGGCAACGCTGATACAAATGATCATCATGTCAAAGATCCAGCAGTAACATAAGAATAACCCAATAACATTAAAATAGAACAAAGAGATCGCACACACATATAAGCAAGCACATGGACCAACAATGTTGGTGTGAGTGGTTAAAATGATAAAATAAAGAATGTGGATTAACTTTTAGGTTGGGTTGCTCAAGGAGAATGTGAATGTGTTAGATACTTTGTGGAATATTAGTTGGCATTCTATGGATCTTTTTGTCTTGGGATTTAGTGGATTTGTTTGGAATTTCCCAAGATCATAATTTTCTTCATTTTAAATTAGTTGTTATGACAAGGTATTTTTAATATACAGTAAAACCATTTTGTTCTTCCATTTCCAAGCTTATTTAATACAACCCATTTGCAGCACATTACTTTCACAATAATTACGTGTTGTTAGACTTAAATATTTACACCATGATGTTCTAATTGTGAAAGTTTTTAGGAAATTCAATGCTTTACTAATGGAAAACAAAAATTGGATGGATCAGAAATAAAACCGTTTATATATAAGTGAATTGAATTTTGGAGAATTTAAATCCTGCCATCACGACAAGAAAAAATGGCCGAAGTATACGTACATCAATCATTTTGCGTTTTCACAAACACATTGTTGCAATATGTAAAAGATGAGAAAATGACTTGCTAGTTCTTATTTAATAACTTAACTTAATAGTGTTGGTCGAGTTCAATTTTTAGACATCATGAAATTTATATGTAATTAATACACAAATGTCTTGACGTAATCTAGACTTTTGTTGTAGGAGATCTAATACCAAAAGAACTTTTTTTGTTTGTCAACTAAACACCAATATCATAACAATGAAATATAAACAGGAATATGGGGGTTATTATATGTTTTTCTTAGACAACTACAAGCACAATCAACCGCATGCATTTGGATATATATTTTGACTAAAACTCTTAAAAGTTTAAGTAATTTAACTAAAGAATTATGTAACCACCAGTTTTCAATTTTGAGTGGTGAAATTGTTTTCCGGTGGTTATCAAGTCATCCAATCTACAAGTTTTATTAATTTTTTTGTATGGAAAACAATTTAAGTTTCTAAAGATGTAATAATTTTGAAAACCCGGTTTTTTGCATATTTTGGATATAAGATTTAAGTCTAAACTTCGAGTTTATGTATTAAAAACAATAAATAATGTCTTGATAAAATATGCTTCCACATAATCCGATCCAACCGATCTCCTTGGTGGATGTACCATATACTCCGGCGTATATTTAGACACTGGCTTATGTCCATTAATACATTAAACTATAGTCTTTCTCCGGCGGACATTTCTTTAATTCATTAAATTTGCAAATGTTTGAATCTTTCAAAATAGTAACACACTAACACCCCAAATAGAGTTTAATATTCATATCATTCAACGCAACTTTGAATTTTCGTGGTTTCTCATGGGAATGTTTTGGACATCTATATAACTACATACTTATCAATATAATCAAGCTTTACGCAGCTAATGTAATTAAAAAGTTAGTCCTAATGAAATAATGTAATAAAAAAGTTAATCCTATTGAAATAAGTTAAATGTAAATTTTGATATTCAATAACCGAAATGTTAGATCAAAACAGTAGACTCGAATAAATCTTTTTATTCAAAAAGTACACTGTTGTTTTGTTTGATTCAACTACACCATTATTTACTTTTCAACCAACCCCATCAACAAATAACCGATGGTAATAAATATAAGCATTTACTACAAGACATACGTAAATTTTTTAAAACACGTTTTATTTATAATTTAAGGATATGCAAAATTACACCTAGGATACAACATCGAATGAAAATAGATAATTTAATAAATTTTGTTAAAAGATAGGGTCCACGTTTCTATTTCGCATCATCTGCATCAAACTACCACACAAAGTCATCGCACCAACCATATACCTCTTTGCTTACTTCACTTGAGTTTCAAACCCATAAACAACAACAACAGAAAATATATACTGCCAATTAAAGTAGCATTTTCATCTCCATCGTAATGTTATAAATACACAAATTGTTGCATATATATGACAACGTTGATATTCATCTGTATTTTGATTTTTGCACTTTAATATCACATGCAATTATTTTCAGAAAAAAATATCACATGCAATCCTAAAATAGTGTCATATTAAGAATTTAGTTAATCCAATATAATGATTCTTTGTTGATAAATGTTTTTAGTTAATTTCTCTTATATACTGTTTCTTTACTTGTATTATGGTTTGAATGTGACTGAAGTTTTAAACACGTCTCTTGTATATAATGACAAGCTAGTAGTCTTACCTCAAACTGTAAATCAATTTCCACAGTTTACACCGATTTTTTTTTTTCATTTTCATACTAATGGACAATTATATAGTACTAGTAGTATAATGATTGATGCATGTCTTTCGTAATATTAGACTAAATTCAATATATTGCCTATCTGAGATTATCCTTTTTTGAAGTATACAGATTGTCCATGATTGAAAAAAAAGGAATTGCATGATTTATCTTTTGATTTATTGGATACCAATCATGTACTTATCATCATTATCTTTACGAGGTACTTTTTTCTTTGCCTCTCTTTTCTTTTGAAAAAGTGAAAAGTAAGAAATATAAATACTAAAGAAAAATAGTTTATCAATTATCCGAATCACTAAAATTAGTTGATTCACTAAGTTTAATCTTATATAATCTGAATATATATATATATATATATATATTTCTTTGTTTTGATGCATATAGTGTCAATTTATCACAAAGTAAATTAATTCAATGAGTTCAAATAATTAAAATTGTTTATTTCCTATATAAACTTTAGTTATAACTTTCACTTTTACAAAAGAAAAATAAAAAGTACCGTATAAAGATAATGATGATAATAAAACATGATTACAGAATCCTATTTTCCTAAAGATAGATGATTCAGTGAAGTTCTTTTATATATTTCTACAGCTAATGTTCATGCATTAATTTTGATATTGGTGTTTACTGTTTACAATAGTGGAATTCGACGATATAGGTTATAAATGGATGTTGCGGTTACTGCGAACTAATTTATCAGCGGTTTAATCTACTTTATTTTTAAGATGGACAATAAACATAAACCGTTGTTGATTCAAATTATTTCAATATAAAAATATCTATGATTAGTCTATTTGTAATCATTTGAATCCGTAGAATAAATGAATAGTGGAAATCTTTTCACTTCAATAGTTGATCAAAAGTTTATTAATATTTATTGCTGTAAAAACAATCCCAATTAATATCTTTTAGTAAAGATGCAATTAAAAAAAAATTGATTGCTATTTTGAGTAATGCGATATAGACAAAAAATAAATTGTTAAATATATTTTAAAGGCATAAGTATATTTTGTATTTTTGAAATCTTACATAACTAATTTAAAGAAGAGAGAATTTGTCTTAGTAAAATATTATTTGCCATCACTTCACTAGATTTAATCGAGCTACAAGTTTACAACAATTTGACTTTTAGTTTTTGCATCATAATCCACGTCATCGTTGGCATATTATCAACCGTATGTAATGTATCTCCCCCTCTCTCTTCTCTCTTTTCTGATAAACCTCACCAGCTCCTCTCAAATTCTGCAACAACTAAACCCTCTCTCTCTCTCTCTCTATCTTTCTCTCTTCACCATTTCTTTATCTTCCATGGAAGAACAGTCTTCAACAACAAACTAAAAACATGTTTCTAAAGTTGTTTCTTCTCTTATCTTTGGTCTCCTTCTCACACTCAGACTCTTCTTCCACAGTTTCTTGTCCTAACGGCACAGACTTCCATCAACTAACCACAGTTTTTCGTTACGTCTCCGGTTTCAACTCTTCCTGGTTCTCCTCAAACTGCTCCGCCGTTATCACTCACGTCGTTCTTCCGTCAAGAAAACTAAACGGCACCGTTTCTTGGAACCCTATACGTAATCTCACGCGCTTACGTGTTCTTGATCTCTCCAACAACTCTCTCGATGGTTCTCTTCCCACTTGGCTCTGGTCTATGCCAGGTCTTGTCTCCGTTAATCTCTCTCGGAACCGGTTTGGTGGCTCTATACGAGTGATTCCAGTTAATGGTTCGGTTTTGTCTGCGGTTAAGGAGTTGAATCTCTCGTTCAATCGGTTTAAACACGCGGTTAACTTTACCGGATTTACCAACCTCACAACTCTCGATCTTTCGCACAACAGTCTCGGTGTTTTGCCTCTTGGTTTGGGTTCTCTATCGGGTTTACGCCACCTTGATATATCCAGATGTAAAATCAATGGTAGTGTTAAACCGATTTCCGGTTTAAAGTCGTTGGATTACTTGGATTTATCGGAGAACTCAATGAACGGTTCGTTCCCGGTTGACTTTCCGAATCTCAACCATCTCCAATTCTTGAATTTATCTGCAAACCGGTTTTCCGGTTCGGTTGGATTTGACAAATACCGAAAATTCGGTAAATCAGCATTCTTACACGGCGGCGATTTCGTCTTCAACGATTCCAAAATCCCTTATCACCACCGTATCCACCGTCTACCACACCGGCATCCGCCACCAGTGCGTCAACGAAACGTTAAAACGCACCGTACAAATCACACTCCTTTGGTGATTGGCCTATCGTCTTCGTTAGGAGCTTTGATAATCGTAATCTTCGCTGCGGCTATAATTTTAATCCGCCGGAGAATGAAATCGGCGAGAACGAAATCGAGATGGGCGATTTCGAATCCTACACCGTTAGATTTCAAAATGGAGAAATCTGGACCGTTCGAATTCGGAACGGAGTCTGGTTCTTCATGGGTCGCCGATATAAAAGAGCCAACGGCGGCTCCGGTTGTGATGGCATCTAAGCCGTTGATGAATCTGACTTTCAAGGATCTGATTGTTGCCACGTCACATTTCGGAACGGAGTCCGTTATTTCTGACGGCACTTGTGGTCCACTTTACCGTGCCGTTTTACCAGGAGATCTCCACGTGGCAATTAAAGTGCTTGAGAGAATCAGAGACGTTGATCAAAACGACGCCGTTACTGCGTTCGAAGCTTTAACTCGGCTTAAACATCCAAATCTTTTGACTCTCTCCGGTTATTGCATCGCAGGTACTAAACTAATCTCTCCCAATATTTTTAATTTCGGTTTAGTTACGACCTAAAGTTTTGAAATTGACTTAAAAACCCCAATATAGGACATGCTTTGATTCGACTAAGTAGCAAATAAATTTTATGCTATAATGTATATATAACTTTGGATAAATATGTAGTTTTAGACAAAAAAAAAAAGGATAATATGTAGTAATGTAACAAAATATTTTCCGTTTTTTTAACCAAGTTACTAAACAAAGTAAATATCTCACAAGTTAAGTATATATCAAGCAAAAAAATAGAGAATAGTTAAGTTTTATTTTTCTAAACAAAGATAAACAAGATCATATAATTTTTTGTTGCTAATTATAATTAGTGGAATACGCTAATTTAGAACAAAAATATATCAAAGATTTGACTTCTTTTTTATGTAAAATATTTTTTTGATTGGGGTTGGAATAAATCAATAAAATAGTGGAGGCGTAGACGTCATTTAATGAATTTTTGTCTCTACTTTCACGGGTTTTTGGATAAACACATTAATGAGGCATTAAATGCTGAACGGTGTCGTATTCAATAGTAGTATCTTCGTATGCGTTGTAGTACAGACGAAAGAAGTCAGTTCTGTGATGATGGTACGTCACGTAAAAAAAATCTAATGGTTTTTGTGCCATGATTACAATTTTTTTATGAATTTTCGTGACCTTAACGTAAAAATGTATAATTATTCCAAAAAGTTTCTCAGAGAAATATGTGTGATAGTTTCTTACAATGACTTGTTTTTAGGGTTGTTTCATTTGGTGTTTTTGTTAGTGGACGACTGGGACGACTTTAAAATATGTGCAGACAAGTCACATCCTTTGCTTTGGGACTCGTAGAGATTATATATAGCTTGTCGGGTTTCAATAATCGTTTTTTCTTTACGTACATGCTAAATATGTTTTCTTTTTTACCTAATTATATTTACCATGTTTACCAATTACCATAATATGTTTTGCAGTATTAACTCTGTTTAAATAGTGAATTCGAAAGTTAATAGTCTAGCATCACTGTATTAATTTCAGTATTTAACTAAGATTTACAATTTACTGAATTTATTTGGTATGGGTGAATTAGGAAATGCAATATTAATTTACATATATAATTTAAAATATTCATACTTGTGACAAAAAATCAGTATTATATTTATTTGTTCGTAACCAATATTGCGGTTTATTATTTTTAGGAAAAGAGAAGCTTATATTATATGAATTTATGGCTAACGGAGATCTTCACCGATGGCTACACGAGCTCCCGGCGGGAGAAACCAACGTGGAAGATTGGAGTGCCGATACATGGGAGAGTCACGTCGGAGACTCATCACCGGAGAAAACAAATTGGCTAATACGTCACCGTATCGCCATAGGAGTTGCACGTGGTTTAGCCTATCTACACCACGTTGGTACTACTCATGGACACTTAGTCGCTACCAACATCCTCCTAACCGAAACCCTAGAGCCGCGTATCTCTGATTTCGGTATCAACAACATTGCGAGAACCGGAGATGATACTAATAAAAACAATGTAGAATTCGATGTGTATAGTTTCGGGGTGATTTTGTTTGAGTTATTAACCGGGAAGCAAGGGAGTGATGAGAATGTTAAATCCGTTCGCCGGTTGGTTAAGGAGAGAAGAGGAGAGGAAGCTCTTGACTCGAGATTGCGGTTAGCTGCTGGAGAATCGGTTAATGAGATGGTAGAGAGTCTTCGAATTGGTTACTTTTGCACGGCGGAGACGCCAGTGAAGCGACCAACAATGCAACAGGTCTTGGGTCTTCTTAAAGACATACGTACGGTTTCACGTTGAGTTAGGAAAAAGAAAGTTGGGTTTAAGATAAATCATGTGAGTATTAGATTCGGGTGTTGTTGTCGATTTGCGGTGTGTGAGATATATGCCCTTTTCTCAAAGTGCTTTGTAATTTTTTCCTCTCTAAAATTATAGAAAAATATTCTCAAAAATTGACAACTAATGCAATTGTTAATTTTCTTCAAACAAACGTTACACAAATTGTAAAAAGAATATTTCTAATTTAAAATTACATTAGAAAAAAGAACTAAAATTGTTATTGATAACTATTGGTTTTGCACCAGTGATAAGAACCTAAAAATCACTAACACGAGATTTTGATTATTGGTTTTTGACACTTTGAAATGACTGAACTCGAAAAGGATTAGAGTTTGGCATTGACACGTTAGTTGTAGTCTCAGTGAAATTAGAGTTTAGCGTTGACACGTCAGTCATAGTCCGAATTAAATCAGGGTTCGACAATGACTTATAAAAACGCATGGAGCGTTAACAAAGAATCCGAGATATCATATCCTCGCCGTTTACCAAAATGCATTGACGATATATTAGACTATCTACAAAAATTCACTAACGATATTATTTAAAATTATCCAAAGTTAACTTTTAGAGAATTTTTGATGATATAAATTTGTCCAGACATAATTCTACTTATTGGTTTTCTTTTCGCGAGCCGTACTACTCCGCGTTATAGAATAATGAGGGAAAAATGCTAAATAGGGGAAGACAAAACAAAGTGGGTAAGGTGGAAAAGTATTGGTAAGATACTGCTGAGAAGCTGGTGAGACCATATTGGTTTTTTTGTTTGTTTTTTCTACGATGCATACCTTATTGTAGTCCATGTATTATATTCGAATTCTAGCGAATAAGCTCACTTGACAATAAGTTGTAGTTTGTTTATTCGATTTAAATTAAATAAAAAATCATTTCTTTTATAATTGCAATCTATATACTTGTGAGATATTATTTTTGTCAGATTATAATACATGATTTTCACACTAGTACAAACTATTACGTTAAAAACGTCAATCAAAATACTACATATATTATACTCTCTTGATATTTATGCATCCTCTATACTCTCTTGGCTGCCTTCATTTTGTTTTGCCTGATCCATATTTTCTTTTCTTGTTTTCTCTTTGTTTTGTTATGAATTCCACTTTATTCCGTTTATAAACTTTTTATTTTTATAAAGAAAAATCATATTTTCGATGTGGATATTGTTCTTCTTATTCACCAAAAAGAGATAAACCAAAGTACTTAAAACCATTAACACTTTCGTCACGTCTATATCTTCACATCCTTTCATTCTCTTCTTGACTTTCTTCTTTTTTCACTTTTCTTTCTTTATTTGGTTAAAATTTGTCACTTTTTATATATAATAAAGAAAACATTTTATTTGATCTCTTCACCTTTTACTTTTTAGTTTTACTAGCTAAGTTAACATTCAAAACACTTTGATATCTGTTGCAATTGCCAGAAAAATAATAGTTCTAACTTCTAAAGCATTTTTGACAAAAACATTGTTAGGATATCTATACCAAGTTAGGATGTTTATGAGCCTACGTAAATACTGTTCTCTAGTTTCATGGGCCTTATTGGCTTTTAAGTTGTACAAAACCAATACATGGAGATTTGATGGAGGCCTGATAGTACGTTGGAGGATACTCTTAACTCTTCTCTCCTTCATCATCAACCAAATTGTTTGGAGCCCATTTTGTTAAACTTAAAATCTTAGTTTCAATTGTTGTTATTACTAAATTTGTTTATGACTTTTGAGAGTTTTCACATAAAGCCAAAATGAATTTCTAATGAAGTAATCTTCATCTTGTGTTCTTCTTCCTACTCGTAAATCAAAACCCACCAAATAGTTTCTTGTTTGCTACAGTTTCATCATAATTACACTTTTGGTCAAGGACATTGCTGATGACCTTCTAGTTCTAGAGGCAGCAGAGAGTTGTTTGTGCATGACAATATCATTCTTCATCCAAGAGGTTGTTCTTGCACTGCCAGATGAAGTTTCCTTTGCAGTAAACTCGGTGTTTGAGAAAACAACTTCAATCTGATACACTTTGGGACTTGAATGGGACTTTTGCACAAACTTCATTTCCCCAAAATTGGTAAGACCCAATCTCCATCTCTCCCTCCTTCCCAATCTTCATTAGAGCTAATCAAAACATCTCTACTCTTCTCTTCTCTATGAGTTTCATCTTCCCTTTGTAACAACATTCTCGAATAACGCGTTTTCAACAACACAAGATCAAGCATTTTCCTCCTCACATTGTATATCGGGTTCGGCTCAATCAAACACCCTTTGCTATAAGCTTCTCTTAGAAACAAAGTCTGACTACTTCCTTTCGTCGACACATAGAAAATCCCGGGATGTTTCAATATAACTTCCCTCACGTTTACTTCAATACCAAGATCCTTTCGAAAATGAGCTAATCTCTCAACTTCAACCATTTTCTCTACCGTTAAGCTCAGAAGCTCATGGATAACTGCAACAACACGCTTCTCGAATCGCTCTAACCCTCGAGAAATCTCCTTTCTATCATAAGGCTTCACATAAGGAACCCTTTGCCAATTCTTTAACTCTTCTCTAAACCCTTTCTCAATCTTGAACCCTGTAGGAAGATGAATAGGAAACGCGTAATTCGTCTCAAACTTACTTAACCATTTCTCTCTATATTCAACTTCTCTCCACTCCTCAACTTTTGCCACACACAAACTCTCATCATCTCTATCAACTAACTCTAAAGTCTCCAAATCAACTAACCTGAACTCTGAACTATACTTAGCTAAAATAGAATCTCGAAAATCCTCAGGCAAACCCAATTCCTTTCTAATCAACCTCAAAGCATGTACACGAAGAACACCGTGTTTCGACAACAACAACAACTTCTTTACCCTCTTCACAGCATCAACCTCACACTCTCTAACAACATTCTCTTCCTCATCAATCAATACCTTAAACTTCTCAGTAATCTTACAACAAAGATTCTTACTAAAAGGATGTGTAAAGATCTCAAAAGCATGAGGATACTTACCGATAAAAGCTCCAACATTTACATTCAAACCAACGAGATTCTTCCATCTAGACATAAGCTGCAAAGAAACAAAAGGACCACGCTTTTTGCTAGACATGAGTTTTGAAATCTCGAGGATGATGTTTAGTTTCCTAATCTGGGGAATGATTTTGTCTAATTGATGATCTCTTGTTCGATTCTCTAACCTTGTTTGTGCTGAATCTACAGGCTTTAACCATCTTCGTTGATTGTAGAAGTAAAGTGGGCATAAAAATGAAGACTTTGTTGGGTTTTGATGTGTCAAAGCTTCTCTAATGCTACTGTATCTCAAAGATTTTAGAGAATTCATATCTTTTTTACTGTGAATTTCGGGAAAAAGGAAACATTTTTCGAACATCGATCACCATTTTAGAGAGAAAGCGGCGGAGAGAGAGCGAGAACGACAAACGAGTTTAGAGAGGGTTCGGTTTTTAAGGCTGGTCGAACCAAACGGTTTTTACCTGAACCGAACCGAAATTTATCAAACCGAATTTGAATGGTATTTTGTTGACGTGGCATCAAATCATACATTATTATCGGGCGGCGAAGCTTAGGACTCTTGTTTAGGTATTTGCGTTAACTGATCAAATGATTCAAATTACATCTGCAAAACATTATTTATAGGTGTAGAAAACACTAGTTTAATCACTTCAATAATAATAATTCACTAGGAGAAAAAAGAAATTGCTTCTCTAATAATAAAATTGTTCAAATTATAATAATTTTAGTTTAATCTCCAAATCATTTACGTAACAACATGAGAGAGAGAGAGAGGAAGAGAGAAGAGAAGTGGGTACCGAGATAGATTCAAACACTTGATCTCAAGTTTCTGTGGTAACTCAACGATTTGGACGAGATGTGATCTAATGGTTAATTTAATTGCTCGAGTTATTATTCAATACACTTAACTATTAAATTAGTCAAAACATCTATAATTCCCTAAAGCGAAATCAAAAATATAAAACTTAACAAACAAGTTTAAAAGAAAAAAATTGTAATTTACTGTATAAAAAAATGTTTTATTTGATATTTAGAAAAAATAAATAATACAATATTTATTTTATTATTTAATTTTCATAAATGATTGAAAGATGCTAACACTATAAATTTAAAAATATCTTTTATTTTAATTACAAAACTAATATTTGTAAGTTTTGTTCAAATTATTTCATGCACCTACGAAAAATGGTGGATCCACGTGACTTTACAAAATAATATATGGTTCAAAATCTTTAAATATATGAAAAAACAATCACATTAGCAAAACATTAACTTAAAAATGATAAAAATACTATATGACAATATGACATGGACGAATTGTGTGCATACACAACCTAACCAATATTCAGAAAATAATTCTATATTTTTAATGATGTCGTAAGCAGTGGCTTTGGTGAATTATGCCATAGACCGTCTTTGCCACTTTGATACCATTTCGAATTTAGTTTGGATCATCTTATCGTTCACATTTTTGCTTTATGATATATTTGCGCTTTTATTACTATTTCATAGTATAATTTTACCCACATTCTAAATGATATGTATGAGAGATTTTACAATGATTTGAGATCAGTAGCAGAAATGCAAACATACTAACATAGGTAATATAAAAAACTCAAGAAAGCATTAGATCCAAGATCAATTATATCCAAACTCAAAACTAAAAAGACCAAGCTGTTTAAGACCAATACATAAGTAATTTAAACAAGAATTTGTAAAATTTACTCTACTGAATTACAAGGTAAATTATTTTAGTTAGTTTGTAATTCTACCGTTTGAAGAGGATAGTTGTTACGCACTTGCAAAAAAGGATACCTTTTACACACTTGCCAAAAACGTTGTGTATTGGGATACCGAAAATTATGGTATCTCAAAACACGTTGACCCCGTTACGATTAAGGCGGTTGGTGACCCTAATGAACTTTTTCTCGGTACCTTCAGTTACTTTGATTCTACCTATATCGACTCTACCTCAGTCATTTCAGGTAAAAAAATTTAATATTATATTTCTAGAAAAATGTTCTTTAATATTATACTTATAGAATCTTACGTGAGATGACTTTGGTGTGGATATTGTAGATGAAAAGCAAGCAAGTGACGTTATTATCAAATCAAAGATCATTTCTTGGGCGAAGGATAGTCCTGAAGTTGCAAATGAACTATTAATTGCAGGATATAAAGGGTATCGGTATGTACAAGACCTACTAAAAACTCAAGGACATAATGTTTTTTTGGGATAGATCTCTGAAAATTCGTCGCGGAATTATTTCATGTTAAAATGGTATGAGAATGGAAGCGATTAGCAGAGGAATGAGGACCATTAACACATGAAGGAATTATATGTCCTAATTGCAACGAAAAAGTGTAAAATGAGGCTAAACAAGATTTATGGAGAAAGGGTAAAATGACTAAATCAGCCGTGCATGAGCACATAAGCATTATATTGCATGTTTTAAGAGTCTTGAAGCTTGAAGACTTTGCTATTACTCGAAATGTTATCAAAAATTAATTAAAACTTGATAATTATTTTAGTCGCAAGATAATTATTTTTTGTTATTGTTACAAAAATCATCACCATTCAAATATTGTGTCACACCATTTATTCCATACTAACCCAACTTATTACTAACCCAATATCGTTCATACGAGCATTAGTCTTGAGCATTATTGACTTTTTCAATGGTGAAATAAAGATAAATCAAGCCGTTGATCGGAATACCATATCAGATTCAAGAGTGTGCTGTTGTACCATTGTTCTCGTAGAACCGATTACAGAGGATCTAATCTCACTAACACTGTCAAAAGTCAGATATAAAAACAAAAAAAAGTCTTACAGAACAGAAGACAAGGAAACAATCGTTTGACAACTTCGAGGATTTTCCCGCTTCCATTTGCTATAATCGTCAATTTCTTTATTTGTCTTCTTCTTCTTCTTCTTCATCTCGATTCAATTTAATGCCAAAAAAAACTTATCTTTTTAATGTATTTATAATGTTTCAAATGGTCTGCCCTAGAAGAAAGGGCATACAAATGATAACTAACATTGAAGTCTAGAGAATTCTTATACTTTTTCTACGATGGAGATTTCTTTGATGAAGTTTCTGTTTTTAGGAATCTGGGTTTATTATTACTCTGTTCTTGACTCTGTTTCTGCCATGGATAGTCTTTTATCTCCCAAGGGTGTTAACTATGAAGGTGAAAAAAGTATCAAAGATCTTTCTTTTATTGTGTAAAAAGGTTTTGACTTAATCCATATTTTTGGGTTATTGTAGTGGCTGCGTTAATGTCAGTGAAGAACAAGATGAAAGATGAGAAAGAGGTTTTGTCTGGTTGGGATATTAACTCTGTTGATCCTTGTACTTGGAACATGGTTGGTTGTTCTTCTGAAGGTTTTGTGGTTTCTCTGTGAGTATCTTTTGCACACCACTTGTTCGACTAAATGTCTCTGAGAAACGTTTCTTTGCTGAGTTTATTGAAATCTTTAATGCAGAGAGATGGCTAGTAAAGGATTATCAGGGATACTATCTACTAGTATTGGGGAATTAACTCATCTTCATACTTTGTGAGTTAAATGAATTTGTGGTTAATCTTGGAATTCAAGTATGTGTTGTTGTAACTAATGGGGTTACTTGTTATTATTGTAGGTTACTTCAGAATAATCAGTTAACTGGTCCGATTCCTTCTGAGTTAGGCCAACTCTCTGAGCTTGAAACGCTTGATTTATCGGGGAATCGGTTTAGTGGTGAAATCCCAGCTTCTTTAGGGTTCTTAACTCACTTAAACTACTTGTGAGTTTGATGCAAAGATTCTTGATTTACTTAATGTTGCAATTGTTATTTTCTTACAAGGTTAAGTCTTGTAGGCGGCTTAGCAGGAATCTTTTATCTGGGCAAGTCCCTCACCTCGTCGCTGGCCTCTCAGGTCTTTCTTTCTTGTATGTCTTACTCTACCTAACATTACAGCTCCAGGAAATTTCTATTTCGTATAATGTTTCTTAGACTAATGTTTTTTTATTTATGAAAAACTTGAATAGGGATCTATCTTTCAACAATCTAAGCGGACCAACTCCGAATATATCAGCAAAAGATTACAGGTAAGATATGCGAAAAATGCATGATTATTAGCCGTTGCAACTTATGTGAAAGCTTCTTGATAAACTTTTCTGTTTTAGGATTGTAGGAAATGCATTTCTTTGTGGTCCAGCTTCCCAAGAGCTTTGCTCAGATGCTACACCTGTGAGAAATGGTATGTTGCTTCGAAAATTCTTTGCAAAACTTTATTTAAAACATGGTTTCGTTTATTTAACTAGCTGCAATCGATCTGCAGCGACGGGTTTGTCTGAAAAGGACAATAGCAAACATCACAGCTTAGTGCTCTCTTTTGCATTTGGCATTGTTGTTGCCTTTATCATCTCCCTAATGTTTCTCTTCTTCTGGGTGCTTTGGCATCGATCACGTCTCTCAAGATCACACGGTACATATCTAATAGTCTCTCTCTGTCTGTCATATACAATATATGTCAAGACTTTGCTAAAATCTGCATTACTTTTTATGGATTTCTTAGTGCAGCAAGACTACGAATTTGAAATCGGCCATCTGAAAAGGTTCAGTTTTCGCGAAATACAAACCGCAACAAGCAATTTTAGTCCAAAGAACATTTTGGGACAAGGAGGGTTTGGGATGGTTTATAAAGGGTATCTCCCAAATGGAACTGTGGTGGCAGTTAAAAGATTGAAAGATCCGATTTATACAGGAGAAGTTCAGTTTCAAACCGAAGTAGAGATGATTGGCTTAGCTGTTCACCGTAACCTTTTACGCCTCTTTGGATTCTGTATGACCCCGGAAGAGAGAATGCTTGTGTATCCGTACATGCCAAATGGAAGCGTAGCTGATCGTCTGAGAGGTTTTCAATTAACACATTTCTTGTTTTGTTATTCTTTCGATATATAACGCGAAAAGTTCCTTATAAGATTACATGTTTCAGACAATTATGGAGAAAAGCCGTCTCTAGATTGGAATCGGAGGATAAGCATTGCACTCGGCGCAGCTCGAGGACTTGTTTACTTGCACGAGCAATGCAATCCAAAGATTATTCACAGAGACGTCAAAGCTGCAAATATTCTACTTGATGAGAGCTTTGAAGCAATAGTTGGCGATTTTGGTCTAGCAAAGCTTTTAGACCAGAGAGATTCACATGTCACTACCGCAGTCCGAGGAACCATTGGACACATCGCTCCCGAGTACCTTTCCACTGGACAGTCCTCAGAGAAAACCGATGTTTTCGGATTCGGAGTACTAATCCTTGAACTCATAACAGGTCATAAGATGATTGATCAAGGCAATGGTCAAGTTCGAAAAGGAATGATATTGAGCTGGGTAAGTAAAAAAATTCTATGAGTCATTTACTCAACTTAGACTGAACCCATAAGGACAAAACTTAAATCTAAACCATTGGTTTTTGTAGGTAAGGACATTGAAAGCAGAGAAGAGATTTGCAGAGATGGTGGACAGAGATTTGAAGGGAGAGTTTGATGATTTGGTGTTGGAGGAAGTAGTGGAATTGGCTTTGCTTTGTACACAGCCACATCCGAATCTAAGACCGAGGATGTCTCAAGTGTTGAAGGTACTAGAAGGTTTAGTGGAACAGTGTGAAGGAGGGTATGAAGCTAGAGCTCCAAGTGTCTCTAGGAACTACAGTAATGGTCATGAAGAGCAGTCCTTTATTATTGAAGCCATTGAGCTCTCTGGACCACGATGATAGACTTCATAGTGTCTTAACTAGTCTTCTTGATTTTGTTGTCATTGTCATGGCATTAACTGTAAAAATTTGTTTTCTCAATAACTCTTATTTATTCTGTTCTTCCAAAAATAAATGAAGATTTGCGTTTCCACAGTCTCATAAAAAATTATCTATCGTTAATTTTAAAACTCATACATAATAAAGTGATTCGGCGAATGAAAGACTATTTGCCTTATGTAACTAAGAAGGCCAAATATATGCTTAAGATTATGCTTTTCTTATGGGCTTTATAATATTGGCCCATTAAACCATTTTAATAAATCAAAGGGGTAATTTCGTCATTGCGTTAATTCAAGAAACCCTAAGTACCGACCCATATAAGTTCTCTCACTTTGCACTCGACGCAGTTTTGGGCTTTGCAAACTCTACACTGCTTCGTCTCTTAGCTCGACATTGATCTCCTTAAAATGGTATTTGTTTCGTTCGTCTCTGTAGATCGATTCAATGAAAATGTGTTTAGTTCAATGGGTTTATTTTTCGGCTTTGTTTTGTTTCTCAGGCGTCGGAGAAGAAGCTCTCGAACCCCATGAGGGACATTAAGGTTCAGAAACTTGTTCTCAACATTTCCGTTGGTGAGAGTGGTGATCGTCTCACTCGTGCCTCCAAGGTTCGATTTTGTTTGTAAAAATCTGACCTTTACGATTATCCATCATTGATTTAGTGATTTAGATTTGAATTATTGTTTTTGGTTATTTCGTATAGGTGTTGGAGCAGCTCAGTGGACAAACCCCTGTCTTCTCTAAGGGTATGTGAATTTGAAATCTTTCAGGGATTTAAGTTTGATTTTGTGTTGATCTTGATTCTGATGTATGTTGTGGTTTTTGTTATACAGCGAGGTACACTGTGAGGTCTTTTGGTATCAGGCGTAATGAGAAGATTGCGTGTTATGTGACTGTGAGAGGTGAGAAGGCAATGCAGCTTCTTGAGAGTGGTTTGAAAGTTAAGGAGTATGAGCTTCTTAGGAGGAACTTCAGTGACACTGGTTGCTTTGGATTTGGTATCCAAGAGCACATTGATCTTGGAATCAAGTAAGTTTTCTGTTTCTTTTGCGATGAAAGTTTCCTTGAATTAGTTACATTAATGGCTTTGTATAATGGTTTTGGTACTTGGATTCTTCATGTATCTGTATATGTTTAAAAGAATTTCAGTTGCATCTAAATGTCAAGTCTCTAAATTAGGGGTTTTGTGAGGTTTAGTCAGAATGCAGACTACTTTGGTTTTCGCTGAGTGTTATAGTTTTTGTGGAATTTTAAGTATGGATTGGATTAAAAATGAGCCCTTTACTAGTTTTTGGTTGAATGCTAGATTTGGGTCTAGTAAAAGATGAATGCTTTACTGTTTTTCAAGGGTGTTAGATTCGAAACTGATTAACTGGTTTATTTGAAATGTTTACTGTTCTCATGTGTTTTATTTTGTGTATATAGGTACGATCCTTCCACTGGTATCTACGGAATGGACTTTTACGTTGTCCTTGAACGCCCAGGATATCGTGTGGCTCGCCGCCGTAGATGCAAGACTCGTGTTGGTATTCAACACAGAGTAACCAAGGATGATGCAATGAAATGGTTCCAGGTCAAGTATGAAGGAGTTATCCTCAACAAGTCTCAGAACATCACTGGTTAAAAAGTGTTTTGATCTTTAAAGATTTTTGTTGATTCTAGCTTATTTTAAGTTGTTATCTTTGGATGTTAAAGAATTTCTTGTTGTAGTAAATCTTTTGACATCAGTTTGGTAGAATCTAAATCTTCCAAGAACCTTGGAGATATGTTTCTTATTTTATTCAATGTCATCATCAAAACTAAAATCAATCAAAAGCAGCTCCTTTGATTTCATTGTCCTTATAGATGAATATGTCTCTGGACTACACAGTCCCTAAACTAACCCTATGTTTTGAACAAATTTGTATAAATAAAACTAAAGATACTCATAACCACAATTCATAAATACACTCATAACCACAATTCATAAATACTAAAACAGGAGAAAATAAAATAAAACATTTAGAAGGAGAGAAGGGTGAATACACAACCAATACAAAATTACTACGTCCCAGACTTCTCAAATCAAACGACACCTTTTAGCGAGATAAAAGAGGAAGAGGATTAAGAACACAAGCGAGAAAAGACCAATGCCGAGACCAAACAGAGTCTTGTTGGAACCTTTGTGTTCTTCTTCTTCTTCTTCCTTCGTCTTCAGATTCTCCGTCTTCTCCTCATTGCCTCCTTCAACGTCGTAATCGTTTTCTCCTGACAAAGATTCCTCCTTTTGCGACGGAGACCATAAAGGAAAACCGTATTTATCACACGGAGCAAGACCCTCCAATTTCAAGTTCGAGGAGAGAACAGTTTTGTTATAACAGAGCTCACTGTTCCTTCCAATTTCGAAAAAGTTGAGATTTTTGATGAAGCTTTCGTTGAATGGTAAAACTCCATGGAAGGAGTTATCAGCGAGATTCAAGTGTTTGAGGTTCTTCATCTCGGAGAAGAAACTTGGAACGGTTCCGTTTAGTTGATTCATACTTAGATCCAAATGTGTAAGTTCAGAGATAGATGAGAGTGAATTTGGGATTGTTCCTGATAGTTTGTTTGAAGCTAAAGATAAGTTTTTTAGAAAAGTTAAGCTTTTGATTTTGTTTGGTATTTGGCCAGAGAGAGAGTTATGAGATAAGTTTAAGGACTTGAGGTTTTTGAGACGAGTAATGGAAATGCGTATTGAGCCTTTGAGTGAGTTGTTTGATAAATCTATGTATCTGAGATTTGAGTGGAAAGATTTAGGGATAAGGCCAGTGAGATTTGAGTTTGAGATAGTGAGGGAAGTGAGTTTATGCATGTTTCCGAGGATGACATAAAGACGACGAGAGGTTTGGATTGGGGTTGAGGAAATGTAGAGGGTTTTGAGGTTTTTGAGACGAGCGAGGAAGAGGCCGGAGAGTTTGGTACGGTTGTTTTGGAGGAAGGAGGAGACGGCGGAGAAGGAGTGGAGGGAGATTGGGAGGTGGTATGGAGGAGAGAGTGAAGGGCAGTTAGTGAAAGAGAGGGAGATGAGAGATTTTGAGAGTGGTTTGAGTGTTTTGGAGGGGAGAGATAGAGTGGAGGAGCAGTTTGTGAAGGAGATTGAGGTGATGTGGCGGTAAGGAGAAGCGTCGTCGCAAGTTATGGACGAGGAGGAGGATTGGTTGTTGTTGTTGTTGCAGGGATCATTAGTTGGTGTAGAGATGTTGAGTGATTGGAGAGCTTTGAGCTGTTTTGGGTTTAGTGGATAGGAGGAGACGGTGGTTAAGAGAAGTGGGAGGAGGAGGAGGAGGAGCAATGGCGGTTGTGGTTGCTGCGGTTTCATAGTGGACAGAAGAGGAATGTTGGAAAGATTGGAATTTGAAAGAAGGGTCTTGTGAGTTTGTCACAGTTTAGAGACTTCTTTACTCTTAAAGAGGGAAGTGTTTGATTTGTTATTTTTCCCCAGTCTCTTAATTTTCTAAGTCTCCGTAGTATCCAAATAGAAATTACTTGTTGCTCTGAGTTGAGATTGTTAGAATGGTAGGTTATTTTTTGTTATGATTATAACATAATTTATTGAAAAATAAATTGGATTTCAACTTCGTAACAAAATCTTAATTGTGTAAATGGGACAAGAAGAAAAATCTGAAAGGGAGAAGTTAAATACACAAAAGTATAGAACAAACAAATAGTACGTAATGAAGTTGATGATAGTAAAAGAATTTAACAATTCAATAATTAAATGTAATCATTCTTTATAATTTGGTTATCAAACAAAAAAATAAACTAACTTGTAGATCAAGCAACCATTCTAATGTCAAAAATAAAAATGAATCTCTTAGACTAATAACAATGTCAAAAAGGATGAAGCTTTTAGACTATTTTTATGGACCCATCAGGCCTATTTAAGAGATTGAGTAAACCTTAACTACTCTTGTTGTGTCACACACTACAAGATTCTCAGAATCAGATTGATTCGTGCAAAGCCAATTCACCTGTTTAAGAAACACCAACAAATGTTCAGAATCAGACAAAAGAGAAAAGAGCAAAAAGAACAATGTGAGCTTTTAGTTACCTTCTTGCTTAGGTTAATATTCAAATGGAGGAGATCACTGTTATTGTTGTTGTTGTTTGGATCAAGACATTTAAAGCAATCCCAGATTTTGACTGTTTTATCATTACCACCAGAGATTAAGAATCTACCTTTCTCCTGAAACAGAGAAAAGGCTACACAAGAAACAGCAGAATTGTGTCCACCAACAGAGTAGTCTAAACAAACCCTTTTGACCACATTGTTGCTGCTGCTGCTGCTACTTCCTTTTGATGATGTTCCTTTTCGGGAAAGTTCTGATTCGATATTGATCAAATTGACAATTCCATCACCTCTAGCAACCGCACATATCTTGTCTAACTTATCAACCATGTCCATTTCCGGTATTGCTATTGAGTGAACAAACGCAGGGTTTAGGCATTGTCCCGAGTTATTATTTGTATCAGATCCTGAAAGATTACAGAAATGACTTGCAAAATCAGATTTGTTGCATATATATATGGCTAAAGAAACCAGAATTAGTGGCATAGTCTTTACCAAAGTCTATAATCTTTTGCGAGCGACCTTTTGAGAAATCCCATAAAACAAGCTTTGAATCAAGTCCACCAGTTATAACTGAAAGAAATTAGACACTTTAGAAGAGATGTGTATATATAATAACAAATCACAATAAGATATTAGTTACCTTCCCAAGGTCTCCATGGAATGAATTGTACAGAACTACATATCTTATATGTCTCATTAAGGTGTTGATTTGAGACATTTTTTCGAGGCTAGTAGAGTTTCATAGACGAGAATGGGTAAAAAAAACGAAGTAAGGATACACTTGTGTGACCAGCTCTAAGGGTTTTATAAAGGCATTTCTGACCAAGGTCGATGATCTGTGTACAAGCAAACTAATCAAACCGAGAACCGTCCCACCAAAATTCATGTTTATGTAATCTTTAAGAGTTTTAAGTATTAAGAACAACTATTGAGTGTACCTTAACATCGCCGGAATCATCTGCAGAAGCAAGAAAAGACGACCTTCCGTTACATACTACCTTTAACAAATCAAAAGATGTCAACATCAATGTCATAGGTAAATATGATAACTTTTTCGAAAAGTCGAGTTTTTAGTATCTCTACCTGGTTAACTTCATCTTTGTTGTAATTGTAACTCTCTAATGGCTTCCAAGAAGTAGCACTTAGCTATGAAATTGCATAAAGAGAGAAGCTTTAAAACTAAGTGAAGGATATGGTTATAGTTAGTTAATCAAAGTTTGAACATTTTAAATTACCGTATGAACATCGAAAGACTTGATTTCGTTTCCACAAGAAGCATAGAGAATGTTCTCATTACCTGAAAAATCAAATAAAAGTTATCACCAAATTGCAACAAAGAGAAGAAATTGAAAGAGAGAGAAACAGACAAAACACAAAGAGACAAAACCTGTCTTGAAACAAAGAGATGAAACTGGTTCTGTTCCAACATCGATGATGAATTGAACATCTTTACATCGCAAATCAAACCAGCAAATGCAACCATCCTATAATCGTATGATCGGAAAACTATGAATCTTGCGAAGTAACTACAATAACGAAACCTAAATTCATCGGAAAAAAGAGGTTTGAATTAGAGATTAAGAAACCTCGCCGGAAGTGAGAACAATTCCAGGCCGGTCACGAGAAGCTATACAACAAGTGGCAGTTGATTTGTGGCCTCTCAGCTTCCTTGGCTCTTCCATTGCCGTAGCCATAACTGTGAGTGAGAGTTTCTCCGGCGATTGCTCAGTTTCAAGCTCTAAATTGAGCTAAAAAAGGCTAACCGAAACAAACCAAAACTAAACCGGATATTTTGGTAATCCTTCGGTTTTGTACCAAAAAAATCGAAACAACAAAATTCCAACCTAACAGAAATCGATTTTAGTACCACTTAACCAAAATGAACCGATACGGTGAAACGAAATCAAACCGAAAATTATGTTCAACCAAACTGAAATCATCAAAGGCAGAAACTATTTTTATCTTTTCTTTTCAACAATTCTATTGTTTGAGATAAATATAATTTAGGGTTCTGAAAATTTGACATAGCATTTTCAAACAATAACATTGATAGATCAGATAAATAACAGAAATACACCAAATGGGCATTACTCAACCTAAAAGCAATCTTCATATTCGATAGAACCGTTAACAAAAACCGATCCTTAGGTTGTTAACAATAATTCTACTCTCTGATTAGTTCGAGCAGCATCCACCTTTCTTCACAGCTGAAACATCTTTACCGATATCGATCTTGTCTCCTTTCGATGGAACATTAGCGGATTCGCTCGCAGCTTCCATCGCCTTCTTGCTCACAATGTGGTGAATCTGAGTGAGGACTTCGGCGAAAGCGTTCTCAACATTGGTGGCTTCGAGAGCCGAGGTTTCCATGAAGTAGAGAGATTCTTTCTCGGCGAATGACTTAGCATCTTCAGTCTGAACAGCCACGAGATGGCGAAGGTCAGATTTGTTGCCCACGAGCATGACTACAATGTTTGGATCAGTGTGGTTTCTGAGTTCTTTCAGCCAAGTCTCAACGTTTTCAAATGTTGAGTGTCGGGTTACATCGTAGACAAGAAGCGCTCCAACAGCTCCTCGGTAATACGCACTAGTGATGGCTCGGTACCTATTGAAACAAAGTCAACGAAACAGAGAATTAAGTTAACCGAAACATCAGGAACACAAAAAAGGCAAGAAGCTTTACAGTTTCGAATTCAGACTATGCACGCTTTACAAAACTGATCAGAGAAATGGAGAATAGCAAATCATACAAAGCAAGAAGCTTTTCAATTTTGAAATTAAGACCAAGTAAAAGCTTCAAATGAAAGTTTAAGAATCCAACTAAAACCAATCAAGCTCTCTTACATAAATAAACTAAGCAAAAACAACAGAAGAAATCGATAATGATTGAAGAATCTTAGGTGAAATCTGAGAAAGAAGAGCTAAGAATCGTAGAAATGAAGTTACTGAAACCAATCAAGCTCTCTCACATAAACCTAAAATAGCAAAAACAACAGAAGAAATTTGATAAAGCTGATAACTTTATAATCATAATCATAGGATTCTCCTATCTTACACAAAACCCAAGTTGTCAAAATCACATACTAATCCAGATCTCTTCTTATAAAAGTGATCAATACCAATGGATCTAAATCAATTGATACAGATCTAACCTAAGCTGAAAATTTACTGTCTTTGGCAACCAAACAAAACCATAAACCCCAAAACTTCAATCAAAATGTTCTAATATAAGAAACCAGATCGAGAAATGAACAATGTGGTTGAAAAAGATGAGACCTTTCTTGACCAGCAGTATCCCAAATCTGAGCTTTGATGACTTTATCATCAACATTCAAACTCCGAGTCGCGAACTCGACCCCGATCGTGGATTTTGACTCGAGACTAAACTCGTTCTTCGTGAATCGTGAAAGCAAATTGGATTTGCCCACACCTGAATCACCTATCAGAACAACCTTGAATAGGTAATCGTATTCATCATCTGCTCTGTAACCCGCCATTGATTCTCTCCTTCAAAGCTTTTAACTTTACTCCTTCAGATTCGAGAAAACAAAACAAAGAGAGAGATAAAAATGGGTCCTTCTTTTCAAAATGAAAAACCCAAATGAGATTTGAAACTTGTTGCTCTTTTTTCCTTAGATTTTGTTTTGAAAATTTTTTCGATTTCAACAGAGAAAGACGCGGAATTGGAAAATATCAAACGAGAAAGACAAAGGACTTGTGTACTGTCTTTATCACAAAGAAATCTAACATTTGTGTGGCCAAATTTACTAAACTGCCCTGTTAACGCGTTCTGATCTATTACCTTGCTCGCTTCGATAAAGACGAGGACGTATTCGTCAATTCACATTTGTCTTTATCTTTTATGTTTTTCTAAACTGATTAAAATGATAAAAAAGAATGCGTCTGCCGGGAGTCGAACCCGGGTCTATTGCTTGGAAGGCAATTATCCTAACCGTTGGACTACAGACGCTGACGATTAATTCAAACAGATATAATATACTAATCCAGAATAATATGACGTGGCAAGTAAAGTGACTATAAATAAAATCGGGGAGATCTGTTTTCACTTTCTTCTCTCTAACAAACTAAGGCCTTGAATGGTACTAGTTTTTAAAGTTGATTTTGGCTTTTGATTTTACAAAATCCACTTTTTCATCCATTCATGATTTTGTAAAAAGTTAATTTCCTAAATTATAGGGAATTCAAAATTTAAAAGATTCTAGTCATTTGTTCTTAAAATCCAAAATTCACTTTTTTGGGATTTTCAACAAATTCTATCGTAAACTCTTTTTTTTTTGTTTTTAAAAATAAAAATAAAGTTTTAAATAAATAATTTTAAAACGTTTCTAAATAATAATTATATAAAAATCAAAAACTAGAAAAGTTACCATTTAAGATTTTGCAAAATCTAAAATCTCCACCAAAATCAAAAACT
>Ga0041059_1000702_pt1 | contig 26070 bp, 12 predicted proteins | sample AraColnosormetaG_FD_56232 | JGI IMG/M metagenome (GOLD analysis project Ga0041059, IMG submission 56232) | Arabidopsis roots microbial communities from North Carolina, USA - Col MF nosort | ecosystem: Host-associated > Plants > Roots > Unclassified | place: USA: North Carolina | collected... | reverse complement strand
TATAATGATGTTAAATTTTTTGATATATTAAACTTTTTATAAGTTTAAATATTAATAATGTTTTATAAAGTTTAAATATATAAATAATAATATTTAAAAAATATATTTTTTGCCTTTTAGGTAATGACCTAATAACTCTAAAAGCAAAGATTTAAAAGATTTAAATCGTTAATTAAATATGTTCATTTCTAAATAATTAATGACAGTAGCATGACATTGTAAATAAGTTCAAATACAGGATTTATTTATTTAAACAAAAAACGTTTAGTAAAAATAATATTTATTTAAACAAAAAACTTTGTTTTAAAATATTGTTAACAAATACGTTTATGCTAATTTTAAGGGATTGATGTAAAGTTTGTTTGGATTAAATTTGATTGATAATATGATTAACAATTTAAATTAAGAATTTAAAGTAAAATTAATTTTTTTGGAAAACAAAATTAATGCTAGTGGCATTGGGTTGTAAATAAGGTCAATTCTAAGATTTATTTGTTAAAATGGCTGCAAAAATGTATATATAGATTCTAATCATATCATTTTGAAGTAGGGGGAATGTACAACATAGATTTAGTTCTTTATGTGTTAAAAAAACAGAAAAAAAGGAAGCTAATAACCTAAATAAAACCAAATCTATTATAGATTGGATTGGTACAAGTTCGACTTTTTATTTTTGGGCTTTTTAATTAGTATATGTGCAATCTATAGCCAAAAATTAGGAGTTTCTTTGCAAAATGACCTAAACATTTTCTTATGCAAAATAATCATAGAGTAACATTACAGTTTTTTCCACATGTTTTATTTTTTTATTTTTTATTTATTTTACCATTACAGTTCTTTGCATATGTTATAAACAAATCTTTATTTAATCTGATGACACTTTATTTTTACAAAGTAAATGTTGCTTTATAGTTTATACAGTATATAAAAAAAATATTTATTATGGACGAGTGCTATTTAACACTATGACACACATTTTACACACTTAATACATCTTAAAACAAAACGACACCCCAGTAATTACTGTTTACAATTTTGTCATTGAAACTATTTTCCAAAATATGTTCCAGATTTTGGCTATCTAGCAAACTAACCCCTAATTATAGAAAAGAAAGTTACCAATGTAAAGTTTTAGCCACACAAAAAGGAAAACCATGATAACCACAATAACATCTAATTTGATTTTCGAGTCATGTATCTTTTTACTCAAACCTCCATCCAGATTCAACACCATTATAGTTTGAGGATTTGATTCGATAGCAACTACGTTTGTGTTCTTCATTGAAATGTAAGTTTCATACTTTCGTTATCAACAAAAACAATGGTTATTCTACAAAACTAGAGCGTAAAAGTTATCAACAAAAACTTTCTTTTTCTCTTTCATTTGTGTTCATGGTTGAGTGGAAACATGGGACACATTGTTCTCAACTACTCATGCCTATCCAGTGACCATTTTACCAATATATCTAAAAATCAAACACATAGTTGGATGACACTAAACTACCACCAAATGTCTTGAGAAATAAGTAATTAAGAAGCAGAAGATGACATTAGAACCAAGACTAACATTACATAGAAGTTGTTCAACAAACCAACTCTCACATATTCATCCATAACCACAAAGATTCAAACCATGTTTACAAGAAACATAAACCAATACTCATAGAATTGTTGCATATAACATTCTTACTCAGGTGATGATAATGATTCACTTAACAAGCATGTTCTGAGCTTGATTCTCCTGCTGCTGCTGATAGTTAAGAGGCCTCCTGAATAGCATTATGTGCGGCTCAGGTCGATGAACCGCGTAATGTACCCATCCGCGGCTTTGCTGCACTCCTATCGCTCGCCATTCGTTCTTCGAAATTCCAAACATTTTTACCATCACCACCAATCAATACAACATTGAAGAGATTGCACAACACAAATGTCTAAAATCTCTTTATCACTAAACCTTACAAAATCCCAAAGCAAAGATTCAAAATCGTAACAGTTGCAATTTGGATTCAGAGCAAAGATTCAAATCCTAAACCTAAACGATCTCTTTTTCGATTTTTCCCAAACTTAATTTCTTAAGAGCAACAAATTTTCATAGTCTTCGATGATCTAATCGAAGGATTTAGAATCAGAAATCAGAGAACAATGCGGAAAAAAACTTACTTCGGAGAGAAGACGATTCTTTGGAAGAAGTTTAGCGACTTCAGGAGGAAGAACGACGTGCCTGTATCGATCGATTACGATTAGAGAAGTGAGAGTGAAAATTGGAGGAAGAAGAAGCGAGATTGAAGAGCTTTACCTGTATTCGAAAGTGTCATCGAAGTATTTCTCGGAGTATTGGATCTGACCCATTTCTCTCTCAGAGATGTGAAGCCTTAATCAGGAAATGGAGGAGAAGGGAAAGAGGAATTGAAGAATCTGTAATCTGATCGTTTGAAATTTGGGGAAGATAGTGAAAGGAGAATAAAGTGGTTTGGGGTAGATATGTAATTATGAGGAAATAGAGGGGTGTTTGATTAACTTTTTAGAGTTTTGAAATTCTTTAGAAGACGCCGATTGGGTATGAATGATTATAAACCGGTTAGTTACCAAAATGAATTGAAATTGGGTGGATTGGTTTGGTTCTAATTAAATTCAACAACTTGTTTGGTTGCTTTGACCAAAGACCTTGTTATTTACCATCAAACTACGAACTCGTTCATTTTCTCGAAATTTCATTTAATTCCAACAATCAGTGCTTCACACTAGGTATAAGATACATATCTAGTTAATTTATAAAAATGGCTCTGAATCTCCTGGTTTCAATACACTAATAGTAGTACAGTAAGGAATATATGGTGTTTGGTGAATGTGGTGATTGAGACACAATATGAGTTTCTTTGAATCAGTATCGCCATGAGAATCGTGATTAGACCTTCAGATTGGCATTGTAATGATACCTTGTTTGTTGTTCATAGTTATGGACTTAAGACTCTAAGAGGAGCAATAAAAAGAGGTTGAAATGATGAAACAAGCACATAAGCATGAGAAATAACGTCTTCATTCTTAACCATGAAGAAGTTCAAACGTGGATCCAACCAAAGTCTAGCAAAGGACCAGACTTAACATAACATTAAAAGTTGTTCTACCAAACTCACATGATTCTCCACTGAAGAGAATTCATGAACACAATAAAAAAAACTACAGGAACAAAACATCAGAGTAGTATTTTAAAACCTCGTTTACGAGAGACATAAACAGAGATTAGGGAGAATTTTGCATAATTCTTCTACTTAGCAATCTGAGCTTGGTGCTCCTGCTGGTAGTTAAGAGGCCTCCTAAAGAGCATGATATGTGGCTCAGGACGATGAATCGCGTAATGAACCCATCCACGACTTTGCTGCACTCCGATGGCTCTCCATTCACTCTACAAAACCAGATTGTAAAACAAGAAAACTGTTAACTTCAAAATCAGAAAACTGAGAATTGACTGATAACACAAAAAAATATCTAAACTATCTTCGTCACTGCTGACAATTACACAACCTAAAGTTAATAAACAAGTTAATGAGAAGCAAAACTTCAAATTCCTAAGCAGAAACTTCAATTTCTTCGACTCTCAAAAGTCCAAACTTCAATTTCCTAACTTAATTTCTTAAACATGTAAATCTCTTAGCCTACGATGATTCAAGGGTTATACAGCGAATAGAGGAAAGCCCTAATTTTTAACTTACTTCCGAAAGAATACGATTCTTAGGTAAAAGCTTAGCAACTTCCGGAGGAAGTACAACGTGCCTGAGAGAAAAATAAAAGACCACGCGATTAGACTGAAACTAAAACGTGAGAGAGAACTCCATTAAAATGGGAGGAGAATCAAACTGAGAATCACCTGTATTCGAAAGTATCATCGAAATATTTGTCGGAGTACTGGATCTGACCCATCTTCTTAAATCACCCAACAAACGTCTATTAAATTTACTAAACAAAAGAAATGGAGCAATCTGTCAGTAATCTAAACCCTAAACAACGACGAGAACCTAAACAAATCAGAAATCGAACCCTAATCTAAGAATCGGGAAGTAAAGCAGACCTTGAGAAGAAGTGCGATCGGAAACGAAATGAATTTTAGGGGAGAAGAGGGAAAGCGAAAGGGAATTAAAAAGGCATTGTGGTAAGGAAGTAATTATGGGGATTTATAGGGGCATTTTCTCAACGGGTGTTTTGATTTTTTTGAGTTTCAAATTTCTTAGAGGCGCTCCTTCCCGCTTAGTGGAGCCCTAAAATTTTGATTACGGTTCGACGTTAATCAAACCGGTATAATTCCCGGTTCAGAGATTCATTTCTAAAGGCATCAGTATCTTCCTCTTATAGTCAGAGTTCAGGTGTCCGTATACTCGCCGGCTTTGTATACCTCCTTTGTTCGATATATAAACATCAGTGACAAAAAGAAAAAGATTTCAGAAAATTGAATTTCATTTTTGGGCACTAATATACAAAAAAAAATTAGCTTCGGATAATCATGACTAAACCCCCAAAAGAATGCCCTAATGTTTTAGACTTCCCCATTTACTTCCCCCTCTTATCTCTACTTCGTCTCTACCAAAACCAAATTCTCTAACCCTTTTGTGTATCTTTCTCTCTAGTTTCCATTACAAAGAAAGACACGTTAGGGGAGAAACCTGTACAAGAACGTGGCTACTACCCGAAATTAGATTAAAAAAGAGCATCCAATCGTTTCACCAACTTTCCAAAAACCAAAAAACAAAGACAACCTTGAGCTTACTCCTCCTTACTGGCCTCAGTTTTACTCACGGCACTCGGTGCTGGTACACTCTTTCTCAACATAGATGTTCCATGAAAGATCATCACCGAGTAGTCTTTTCTGTATTCTTTCACCTAATAACACACAAACACAGTGTGTATCAGAGATGGGATTCATTGGGAGTGTATATAAGTTTATATGGATATAGATATATACCTCTTCGTCGGTCATCTTGGTGAAACCAAATTTGTCAGTCCATATGGATTTGGCTTCATCTGCTGCTGGTAGCACGATATGTTTCACGTTTAGGAACCCAAGTAGCCTCTCGATGCAAGCAAACAGGCATTGGAAGTAACCCTACAATAGGAAAAAAAAAACATAAATTCTCAAACTCTCAAAAAAGAGCAATCACAAGCATTTCATCCCCCAGGTACAATTTGACACAAAAAAATTCCTTCTGCAATTAAGATGCTACACATTGTTCTGCTCTTAAGCTATTCGACACAAAAACATGTCTGCTTAGATGTATCACTGTATAATTTATCAATGTATGGGATTGACAGTAAGAGTGAGTCGTTTATTAACCATTCTATAGGAGTAGGCACCTGTTGTAAAGAAAAAACATCCAAGGTTCCAGATAAAAACTGTTTACCTGCCCTTGACAATCTTTGCTGGTAGCAACCAGAGGGAGTTCTGCAAGTTCTGACCCAAAAACCCTAAAGATTCCCACTGAAACAATCACTTCGCTGCACAAGAAACAAAAAAAGGACAACATTAAAAAGATGAAACATGCGTCACAGAAAATAAATTAGAGTGAAAAAGAAGAAGAATCTTACTCCACAGCCAACATAGTGCAGTACATGCCACTAAAATCTTGGGCCTTTGTTTGCCTTCTGTTCCACACACAAAAGTTGTTGATCAGCACAAAGAATAATCCACTCGACTGATTGAAGATACAAAATTGCTTACCCATACACCATGGCTGGTATCAAATCTCCCTTGGTCCCAGATTCACTGATAGGATCAAACCGTTCCTATAGCATACAATTGTTAGAAGGGACAAACAGCAGAAAGGACAGAAGAGTTTGAAATGTGGTCTTGACTTACATGAAGAATGGAAAGTGCCTTTGCAAGCAATATTTTGGTATCATCTGAAGAGGTCAACTTCCCACTAAGGACCCTCCATCTTATGTCAGGAGTGGTTTTATAATCTGGACAGTTTTCTTCATTAGGTTGTTCCTTCTTCCTTAAAAAATTCAGAATATTGTTACTTAGCTTCTCTTCTCCGCGAACTATCAGATTGCCCAATGTAGTGTTGATCTCTTCGCACCCGAGGGAACAGAACCATTTTTCTTCAGGTAGCTCCTGTTAAGACATAACAAGAATGAGAAAGATAGATACTGAGTTTTCACCCGAGGGAATGAAAGAGCTAAATAGGCAAAGAACCTTGAGATCAGCAATGTCACGTTCTTTCAAACAGCCAACATGGAATTCCTTTTCACACTGAGGAGAAAACAACAAAACCAAAAATGGTGAAGACCAGAAGCAGATTTAAGAGGCAAGGAACCCTATACAGCAATGAACAACAAAGTACCTGATCACAGATAATCACAGTGCGAGCATTAAAGCCCAACCTGCAAAAACTATGACCTCTGCAACAACATAGAAAATTAAGCAAAGGTCAGTCTCATAAGCAAATGGTTTCAGTTAGCCAATACACATCTTCTCAACTAAACATTTTTAATGAGACACTATGAAGGAAGACATCAAGAGACTAGAAATAATGGAAAAGCTTGATATTCACCTGCATAACACGCATACACTTGGGAGCTCGGTCACAAAAGAGCTGACAATTCGAATGCATCTATTGGTTATCTCAGCAATTGCATCAACTCCCTGAACTCTCCCAGCTGCAATGGCGTTGAGATTGCTATCCACGAACTTCTCTCTCTCAACCATATTCACACAATATTTGCAGGACCACCTCTCACTCGGAAGGCTTGGTAGAGAAGCACATACTAGATAAAACCAAAACAGACAGATAAGCTCTATCAAGTTCACGCTCCAAAAACATTTTAAAAGTAGCAATAGAAGAATTCCAACAAACAAACATGGAAAACTGCAAATACCAAACCTTTATGATATGATCTTGGACAGGTATCACAACACACGAGCTCACCCCCATCCCTACATATACTGCAAAGGTCATCATTTTCATGGATGGAAAACCTCTGGTCCATTGATAGTGCTACTGATAGTTCATGAAGAGAAACCCCATTGGTTGTATAAATGTGCTGAAACCTGATCATTAACAGAAGATGAATTAGTTGTTTAAACAGTTTCTCTGTGAATCGTACAATCAATGATCTTAAGGATCCACGAACTTTACACTAATTGTGCAAGTTTTATATGTTTACTTTTTGCAACCATGGGAAGAAATGTTTATGTTTACTCTTTGACAATACAATGGCCGAGCGAAGAAATAATGGTTCTGGTTATCAGGTTTCCAAGGAGAATGTGAGTAGCTTCACTATAATCCTCAATCTCTTGTATTTCAGCAAATTATTTTATTACGTTACTACAATTTAATTATATCAGAATCGGAGATTTAAAAAAAAAATCAGAAAAGGAACAAACCCATTAACTACTAGAGCATAAATATGGAAATAGTTGCAAGGAACTTACGGCTTCCGGCGACTTGCACATCCAGCGTGGGCCTCAAACGTTGAAGGACTGACCTGGTCCCATAAACATTATATAGGCTGATTCAAACCCCCTATATACTTTAATGCCAGGAAAGCTAATTGACATTAAAGAGAGCTTACCACTTTGTTGCAACAAGAACAATGTATCCCAAATCCCTTCTTATAGCCGACAAGCATTTTCTGCACAATGAACAAAATGGTTGGCGAAGGAAAAGTTTCAAAAAGGGGCTGGAGAAAAGACAATTATCATGCAGATCTAACCTCTCCAGCAACGAAATAACCTACTTCAGTCCCATCTGGCAGTATATCATCCTCAAAAACAAGTTTGTGCAGCCGCAAATCCCTTTCAAAATGACAAAAGATAGACTGAGAACTAATATAAGTTAGACAGACAGCAAGGAAGTCGACAATCTAGCAGACTAGCACTAGACCATATATACATCGGATAAGTGCTGTCACACTTATAACAACACTACTCACTTTCTGGTTAGTTTCCCATGGCTGTTGCTTTTGATTGAGCTGTTTTTTGACTCGCTCAGAATAGTTCCTGGAACCACACCTGGCTCAGTTGACCTGTAGAACCCCAAGATAAATTAAGCTTAGCCAATAACCCCAGTGTAAAACTAAAGAGTATATGCCATATTTCCAATATTATATTCTCATTTACTCATTTTCCAGAATGATAAATGGTAGATTGTGAGCTAATTACAATATAAAAAGGCAGCAAAAACACAAAACGTAACAACTAGAAAGCACAACCATCAATATAACAACAATACTCACTTTCTGGTTGGTTGTTCTCGCCTGTTACTTTGGCGAGGACTGGATTTTGACCTTCTAAGGATAGATTTTGGATCCACACTTGGCCTAGACGAACTGTGGTGTAGATAAAGGTCAACATATTTAGTGGTGTATTAGATATATCCAAAAATAAAGTCATGCATGTTAGTACTAGCAGAATTCTACATAAGCAACCATATAATAAAGGAACATACAGCTCGTAATCCACATTACATAAGTAGAAAATGTTTTTTCGGATTACATAATTAGAAAATATTCTTTCGGAAAAATATCAGCGGCTTTTTCGTTTTATTTTCCACCCAGTCTGAAAAACTAACTGAACAAGATAACTGCGTGCTCATCTTACTTTCACATGATTCAACTGCACAGAAAAGGTTGTAGCTATAAATGAAGACAGATGAGCCATACCCGTTAAGAGCATCATTTGCTTTAGACGGACTGTTATGGAATTCTGGCTCCTTACTCTCCAAACACGATTTGCACACAACTAATGATTTTGTATCACAAGGCTCAATCATTGGACCTGCAATCAATTGGATGTAACCAGTCTAAATTCTTTATAAAGAGAAGAGAAAAGAAAAAAAAAACAAGTGAAAACAGTCTGTATAATGTTGCACAAACCAATGAACTAATCAGTAACCTTGGCAACTCAAACACAGGCTAGATTTCTTTAAAATTGGTCCAACTACCACACGAAGTTTCTCTTCTAGTGTAGCCAAAGGATTTTCCTTGCATGCATTCATGACATCACGAAGTGTGAATCCAGACTCCAGTAAGATATATTCAGGTGGGCGTTTGTTATTGCTAGAAGCATGCAACTCGAACATGGCAGGGCTCACCACCTGTGAAATGAAATTTTAAAAGTTACATCAACCAGCTAGCATTTGGCAGGACCAATTACAAGACTTTTAAGAACAGAAGATATCACTAACCTGTATTCCTATGCAGGCACTACAAAAGCACAAAACGCCTGATCCTTTTATCACTCCTTTAAGCCCTCTAGTCCCCGCCTCTCTCACCTACGAGAGGATGGTGACATACATATCAGCTAAATAAAATTTGTTTTTACATGAATAGAATAAGAAGTCACCATATACCTTTGCTCCTCGAACATAGTACACAATTAGTCCCTCAAGTATTCCACAATCAAAAATATCTTTCAGCTTTGCTGGGAAATTCCTTAGAAATTTCTTGGGTCTGCCACGCTTGTTGGGAGTAGTAACTGAAGGACTTTGAAAACCATCCATTTCAACATCATTGGCATGCATATCTACATCGACCAAGTCTGCTGGTTCGGTAGTATTTCCCAAATTAGGATTGTCTGAATCACTTTCTTGTTTGACCAATGACCTAGTAAACCTCCTCAATGGCTTATCTACTGTATCATTCACTGCCTTCTTATCAACACCTTGAGAATGACCACTCATCTGGAATGATCTACTTGGAAGCCCGAGGCATAGAGAATGACCATTCATCTGGGATGATCTACTTGGAAGCCCAAGGCATATCTCCACATTATTTTGCTCAAGAAGCTCCTCCTCCACCACATATGCCACTGAACCAGAAACATCAACACAATTATCTTCACTACCTATAGCATCCTTTTCTGGATTTACATGATCATCATCAGCATTAACCTCAGACTTGATACCCTCAACCTTCAGCATCGACCGTGTCAACCTTTTACAGGGTTTCGCATAGACCAAACCTCTTTCCAACTTAACCTTACAAGATCTAGAAGCCATTTTTTCCATCACACTAAGACCTGCAGGACATGCCACAACTATTTCTCTATCAATAACACTGTCTCCTCCAATCGAACATACCTTCTCAGCCTCTATAACCTTCTCTGAAACCTTCTCAGTTTGCTCAAGTAAGTGATCCTCATTCATCACCACATTATCATCCCCATTCTCAATCTCAACATCATTCTTCTCTTCTAGTCCTTTATCTTCACTCATAGATTCAACCAAAGCAGAGTCAACATCAATAACATCACTCTTAACTTCTTCTTCCTCCAAACCAACACCAACAGTATCAGACATTACAACTTCACCAACTTCCTCATCTTTACTAAAACGCATCTTCTTAATCCCACTCTTTAAACCAGACGCGCGAATCGATTTCTTAACCTCCACACTTCTAGACTCACCATTCAAGTTTCTACTTCCCCTAGTCCGACCTAAAGACTCACCACCACAGATCTCAGACTGAGATTTCAAAACAAATTGCAATTCTCTTTTACACCCAGTACGAACCTGTGAAACAGCCACAAATTCTCCAGTAGCCGTACCTTTCGCCATCGATTCAAACGCAAGAACTTGTAAAATCAATCCCTTAACTTCCTATTAATGTCGAAAACCTAGAAAACGCATCGATGTAGTTATGGATTCATATCTATGAACGAGTGCGATTAAAGGTTCAATTTGTAGGGATTCGCTTATCCTAACCAAAAGAAGAAGGAGAAGAAATTAGGGTTCCGTAGTTATCACCAGAAGAGAAGGGAGAGATAAAGAAGAAGTTGAAAAAGCTGTTTTGATTTTCTGAAGAAGACTTAATTTATTTTTATTTTTTGAAATTTTATCTGTTGTATTTTTATTCGAAATTTTCTCTAATATCATTAGTTTTGAGTTATTTCTTAGAAGCATATATACTTTTATTGTTTTATGATTTAACCCCTATAGAAGTATATTCTGTAGCTTGGAATCCTTTTTCTTGCGATGAACTGTATAGGATTTGAATGTGTCTTGTCAAAATCTTGGATGTTTTTTTCTTGTTTGTTTTGTCTTAAGCTTTCGAAGCATACTTTGGTTACTTGCATGGCTTTGTGTAAAATGAAAATAATGTAGCAAAATGTTTTTATTTCCCATGAAGGAAGGATTTCATATGTGAGATGTATTGTGTAGAACTGGTCAATTTCACGTAGAAATTTAGGGCTGGACTGGTTTATACGTAGTAGATGTGGTTGCGACTGTTGTAGTTTGTACAGATGAGCGGTTGTTGTTTCAAGCATTATGAAGCAGATGCGTTTAATTTAGCGGTTGAGAATTGATACGTTTTGCGGAAGTTTTATGACTAGTTAACAATTAGGTACAACAACAGTTAAATCGAAAATGATCAAAAAAATATAATTTATAATTATATTAAGTATTAAAACATTAAATATTATATTATTATTATAAGATAGAAAATAATTTAACTATAGTTAATAATAAAAATTATTTAAAAATTCTACATAATTATTCAAAATAAATAAATTTTTACGTAAAATGCTTTTTTTTTTTGATGTAATGCATTTGGGACACAATGTCTCCCGAGTTTATTATATATAAAAGTTTGTTTAGGACACGTATTCACAGTCTTGTTATCACTAACAAGTGTCTCTAAAATTGGCGGAACATAATCAAAATGATAACCTAGCTGTAAAAAATAGCATAGTTAGTTATCATTTGCGAGTTAATTAGCTTTCTTATACAAATGAGAAATCCGGACAATTCAGTCCCTTGAATATATACCGTCATGGCGCAAATATACCAAAAAAGACAGCGGATGTGGCATGTCGTGAGAAATCCAACCGCCACCTCCGATTAACTTCCACTTCCAAAAAGTTCGCTTTCCTCTCCCACGCGATGTACATGTCATAATAACCCCCTCCCCTCCTCCCCCACAATTCTGCCAAGAGAGCCGAACAACGACCAATATTTAGAGTAAATCCTTACACGAACCTCCAGCTATATCTCGGATAACTTCACCAACTTCATCCAGCCCACACTCGGTGCCACCCACCCTATCATTCTTTCCACTCGTTGTCTGGTGGACTGCCTCTCCTTATTAGCCAAATTGGCAAGTTATACAATAAAATTTTAAAAATCAAAGTTTTGTTAAGTTTAATTTAACTTAAAAATTTTAAACCCACAAGGGACGGATCTTAATCTTAGTATAACATAAAAGAAATAATTAAAAAGGTTTTTAACAAAAAAAATAACTAAAAAGGTGATCAGAGAACTTTGTGGCCCTAAGTTAGGAGTAACCATTTCAAGACAACTTTGTTATTTTCACTCTACCCAAAATACATAAAGGTGAAACAAAAGCAGAGGATTTTCAACCCACAAAGTCATGAAACATTTGGCTTCCAGTTCCAAACTGATGATCCTGAGTCTGCGTTTGGATAACATTGTCCACACCACGCCTAAGCTCTAACGTGAGTGACACGTTCCCTCTATTGAACCCCACCATGTCCATGTACTCTAACCTCGACCGTTTTGTCCCGGAGAGGCCCGTTAGCGTTTGTTCATGGCTCGGACTGCTAACAGTATTCGGTCTATTTGATGGCTCAATGTTGTGACTAGTATCTGCATTTTTAATTGCTTTGGTCTCAAGTGTGTGTATTTCTTCCACCATAGGTTTCCATAATCGCACACGGGCGTTTATGAACCAATTTGATACCTTTAAAAAAAAACACGAAACCAAGTCAGCAAATCTTGTCAAAAACCAAACCTAAAATTAGGTGAAGTCTATACTAAAGAGTTTTTGCATGTGAGGATAATGAGACGCTCTTTGTCCTGACATGGTTCATGGTGGAAATGTTTGAAAAAAGTTAATCTTCTATTTACACGTAGAACAATTTCAGTTTTTAGTTACACATGCACTTGTCTTTCATAAAATCTAGACTAATTCTATATATGCATGCTTTACTTTAACATATAAGATTGATGTTATTTGAGAGTAAGAAATTCTAAAACCATTAGGTTATTGTCCCATCAACATGCTTTAAACCAATAGAAGAAAACAGGACCGGCCAAGAGCAATAATTCAAGAGACAAGCATATTTAAAAGTTTCACCAAACAAAGAATTACATAATTGAGCTACCTGGTTACGAGAGAGACCAGTTTGAGTGGCTAGCATCTGCTTATCAGAATCAGTGGGGTACCTAATAACAGTATTAGCAATAAAGGATATGAGAAATCACATCAAAACATCATATCAAATAAAATCAAATTACATCAAAAAAATTGTGAGGCTTTACGGATGAAGAAAATGGTCAAAGAGCCATGCTCTAAGAACAGCCACTGCACGTTCGGGCAATCCCCTTTGAGGCCTCCAGATATGTTGTTGTTGAGATTCAAACCCGACATTGTTACCAATCAAAGATCTTTGCCTCTTTTGGAATCGGTTGTTGTTGTTACCGTTTGATGAGTGACTTGAGATTTGCTTCACATGTTCAGCTATTGCGGTTCTAAGGGCCTTGAAACTTCGTGAAGTCCGTTTGAGAGCCAACGAGATATACGGTGTTGCGGTGTTTAGACCAGCCACTGTATTGAAGGAAGACATAACTGTTTGCAACTGATGATTATATAGTTTGTACCACTTGCAAACCTTTTCAATGTCACAAGTTATAACATGTTAGTTTTGTAACGAATCTATAGATTAAAACATGACTGTGTAAGAATATAGTTTCACAAACCTCTTCTTGCAGAAAGAGAAGTTTTGCTTTCTTTAGTCTATTCTTGGGTTCTAATGGCTCAGAAGAACTACTAAACCCTGACAAGTTATCATCATCATCATCATCATCCTCCATGGAAGTAGATTCACTTCTACTAATAATCTTTGAAGCATAAGAGATACAAAACTCTTCTAACATTTTCTGAGCCGGCTCCAAGAACCTCGAACTCTTCAGTATCGATGCATATCCCGTGAAAGGCCCGAGTGGGCCGTGAATATTCATTGTTGACAAAACAGCTGCATTTCCAACGTCTCTAGATGGAGGGATATCAGACAAAAGTGAGAGTGGAAAGCCTTTCTTACTATTAGTATGAGAAGTGGCAGTAACATTCACTGGTCCGTGGTTCCAGTTGCTTGCATTGTGCGCAACTGATTGATTCTCCAAACTTGGGAGAAACGAAAATTCTCCTCGGTAACTTCCAGAAGAAGAACCTTGATCATAACTGCTCCTTAAAATCTCATTACCAGTACCCGAACAAGCCACCGTTACACAACCCTTTTGATTATCGTCTAGACAAGAAACTTCACTTCTCCTAATCATGCTAGACTGAGGAATAGAGTCCCGGCCGACATAAAGAGGACGGTCCAATATTTGGTTTCGAGAACTGAAATGATCGGACAACAAATCTGCAACGTTGTTTGGCCTAATACCAGCCTGATCATATCCGTGATTCACGGTACTAGGTTGTGACAAATCACTGATTCTCCAATTACTAGGGCCTTGTGGGTCTCTATGTATCGACTGAGGCATGTTCATAAAGGTTGCGGCAGAATCTTGATACAAATCGGTTTGAACCGGTACGGAAATCTGGTTCTGTAAGATACCAATCAAATCAAGGTTGTTGGGAATTCTGATGTTCTGATGCTGCTGCTGAGTCCAAGTGTTGGGAAAATCATTCATTTGCTCAACTCTAAACTTATCTCTTCGGATTTGTTGAAAATCTGGTTTTATCATATCCATCTTTATGTACCTTTTGATATTCTATCATAAGAAATTACCAACAAATTAAATATGCATGAGTTCCATATATATAGCAAATTAATTAATAAACATCTGTAAATTGGAAGAGGTTTTTTTTATGATCACAGAAACTACAAAAGCGAGTTGTATGAATGGAATAATCGTTAGACTGTTCAAAAAAAATGAAATTCTTACTAACATGAACTTAAAGATCCAAAATTAAAACCAGTTTACAAGAACATAAAGATTCATGCGACAGGGACCTTTTAGCTAACATAATATATGCATTAATTTCTATATAACCAACAACAATAACAACAAAAGAACGACGACCTTTAATTAAATTTCCAAATGAAAAACTACAAAAAAAACAGGGAAAACACGAAATGAGAGATGGACGAAGTAAAAACACCCAGAAAATAATACTTTTTATATAAGAACAAAACCCTAGGAAACTTCAAGAACAACAAAGAGAAGAAGAACAAGAAAACAAAAAATAAGGTGTGAGAATATAACTAGTATTCGGATTTAAATTTGGTAATATATATCATAATCGTCAAGATTTCAATTTGGAACTATAAGTACCATGAGCAAAACAAATACTCGCGAGGAGAAACAAAATGAATAAGGTAAGTGGAAGTGATAAAGACAGATAGATCTCAGAAGAAAAAAGGGAACACAACACATACCGATCGGAAGGTGGCCGGAAAAATCGTCGGAGCTCCGGTGGTGAGTTTAGATATGTATGTAAACCGACCGTGGGAGATAGAGAGAGAGACTGAGAGAGACTGAGAGAGAATAATGATTGCGTAAAGCCGTAAAATCTGTAATGGTTTTTTTCTTGACGTATTAAGGTGGGTTTTATCAGTCTTTCTATTACACGGTACTGTACTTACTCTCTTAAAAATCTATTTTGTCGGTTTTTTTCCACGAAAATTATTTTCTTCTTTAAACTGATACACATGTATCAATATCCAAATGAAACACATTTTTATACAAATTGAAACATGCAATAAACTACGGAATATCTAAAAAACAATAAAATTAACGGCCCTAAAATTAATTTTAACTAAATTCTTTAATAAAATAAAATAAAATCATAAGTCTATAAAGTATTAGTTATTTTATGGTAGTTTAATGGTTAATAATTGTTTTTTCATATAGAACATAGGAATGTGGTTAAATTTCAGAATTTTAATACACTTTTAACTTAATTATTTGTTTATATGAGGCACTTTAAGTTTTAGAAAACTATAAACACATATGCAAAACATCAAACCAAATTATGTTTTTGCATGTCTTTTGTTGCATGCTCTATATATCCTAACTATTTTTGCTTAGTAGTCCACTAAATTGTTTCGTTTCAATCACAACCACTCAAGAAAATAATTACAATAGATTACTAAAACAAGTTAACAACAGTGTTATTTATTTACTCTTTTTGTCGTAATGCTTTAAATTACATGTCTCTTTCTTTTCATCGGACAACTGTTAGTGTGTTTTTTTGTACATCAGGACAACTGTTAGTTTACTCATGTTTTCTACATTGTACATTTTGGCAGTCAATTTTACGGCACGGTTTCCATTAAAGATATGGACGTCATCTTATGGTAAGCTGCATCTTTTGAGGAATAATACATGTAGACGTCCCTATTTATAATTTTTGTGTTACGTAACTTCCCTTTTGTTATTAATTAAGTGTGTTTATTTGGTCAATTCACTCAATCAAATCAAACCCAACGCCAAACTGCAACTATTTATGTGATTGACGCTTCAGAGTTGAAACTGCCACTTTTGTCAGATTTATTATCTCACTTCCCAACTTTTCTTTTCCGTAACTAGTGAATTTATTCATGGGAAACTAATTTAATGCATGGTATATGATGCGTACAACAAGCAATACTTATATGAAAAAAGATTTAGAAACAAATTGTATTGGCTTAACTAAATCAATTAATCATGTAGCAATTAGGTGATTTGGAGTCTATTCTCTGTTTAGAAAAGTAGTAACTGTTGTCTTTATGAGAGTTTCTGTTTTACTTAGCGGGTAAATCTACTCTAAGCTAGGTGTTTTCATCCACTTAACATGTATTTTATAATCTCATGGTTTTCACAAGTCTTAAATTGTACTTATTAGTTTGGTCTAAATATTACTCCCTTTGTTTCATTATATTGGATGTTTTAGGGATTTTATTTTGTTTCAGATTATAAGATGTTTTACAAGTTTAAATTTAAATTTAATTTGACTATTTGTGACTATTTATATTTTGCAGTTTTCATTATCATTTTTTTTAACAAAATCTAAATACTATTTTTTATATACAAAATGACCTAATATGTATCCATTTACCTTAAACCTCTTATATTTTAAAACAGAGTGAGTACATTCAGTAAGAGAATGGATAAAAACGAATTTGGAATACACAAACTATAAAAGTTTCTTGAGTACTGTTTCTATTATTGGGCCATAAACAGTGAGACAAACAGGCCCATAGAAGTAGGTGAAAAAGGCTTATTAAGATCAACGGTTCTCTCGTTACGAATGCAAAGAATCTTCTGGATCCTTTTTCTCTCAGCTACTCTCTCCATTTATCTAATAAACCCTAACCCCTCCTCCCACACTATTCGTTTACACTAACCACTTCCTTATCCACACCAATCCAGAACGTTCCTCAAAAAGCTCCCTCCTTTTCTCTCAAAATGGCGTCTGCAAACGCTCTCTCTTCCGCCTCCGTCCTCTGTTCTTCCCGTCAGGTACAAAGTTTGTTCCTTTTTACCTTCCTTAGCTACTTACTAAAGAAGAAAATGAATCATCTTTCATTACTTTGTTTTGATTGGATTTGACCCTTCAGTGTTATCTATTTTCAAAAACCTTTCTCTATCTGGTTTATTGGGTTTTTGAAGAAAGTGATTGAATTTGACCCTTTAGTTTGTTCTGTTTCAATTCAATTGCTTTTCTCTATTTGGTTTCTGGGTTGGTGAGAAAAGGTTAATTTTTATGGGAATTAGAAGAAACTGATTGAGATTAATGTTAATGAATCTGCTTTATTGATGTTGTGGGTATACAGAGTAAGTTGGGAGGAGGAAATCAGCAGCAAGGTCAGAGAGTTAGCTACAACAAGAGGACAATCAGACGTTTTAGTGTTAGAGCTAATGTAAAGGAAATAGCTTTTGACCAGCACTCTAGAGCTGCTCTACAAGCTGGTATTGATAAGCTTGCTGATTGTGTTGGTCTCACTCTTGGCCCTAGAGGTATTTGTTAATATTAGTAGCTCCTTTACTCTTTCCATCTTCATCTGTGTTATTTATCTTTCGACTTATCTTGGTGTTTTCATTTGTTATTCTTAAGGGAGGAATGTTGTGTTGGATGAATTTGGAAGTCCTAAGGTTGTGAATGATGGAGTCACCATTGCTAGAGCTATTGAGTTACCTAATGCCATGGAAAATGCTGGTGCAGCGCTTATTCGTGAGGTTGGTGTAGCTTTGTTATTGTCTCTGTTAATGCTATTTATACGGTGCGGTAATCTGGTGTTGTTATGTGGTAGGTTGCGAGTAAGACTAATGACTCTGCTGGTGATGGGACAACCACTGCGTCTATCCTTGCTCGGGAGATAATCAAACATGGATTGTTGAGCGTCACTTCTGGTGCGAATCCCGTTTCACTCAAGAGGGGAATTGATAAGACTGTTCAAGGTCTGATCGAAGAGCTTCAGAAGAAAGCTAGGCCCGTGAAAGGTCGTGATGACATCAGAGGTACTAACTTTGCAGTGACCTTCCTTGTGATGCAGCAATGTTTGATTTCTTTTACTGATCAATCTGTTCTTTTTTTTTTTTCCAGCTGTGGCTTCTATCTCTGCTGGAAATGATGACCTTATAGGGTCAATGATTGCTGATGCCATCGACAAAGTTGGACCTGATGGTGTTTTGTCCATTGAATCTTCATCTTCTTTTGAGACCACGGTCGAAGTTGAAGAAGGGATGGAGGTATGAGTTTTTTTGTCTTGCTTCTCTTCAACTGTAATTTTATTCACCATTCATTGCCAATGACTAACTTGATTATTTACAGATTGACAGAGGTTACATCTCGCCTCAGTTTGTTACAAACCCTGAGAAACTACTAGCTGAGTTTGAGAATGCTAGGGTATTGATCACTGATCAGAAGATCACTGCGATCAAAGACATCATCCCTATTTTGGAGAAGACCACTCAGCTTCGTGCTCCGTTGTTGATTATTGCAGAGGATGTTACTGGTGAAGCCTTAGCTACCCTTGTCGTGAACAAGCTTCGTGGTGTCCTCAATGTTGTTGCCGTTAAAGCGCCAGGATTTGGAGAAAGAAGAAAAGCCATGCTTCAAGATATTGCAATCTTGACAGGTATATGCAGATTTCGCGTGCGTTTAGTACTTTTACTTTCTCTCTGTTATGGTCTAAACTTTTTATCATTTTGTATGTTTTTCAGGAGCTGAGTACCTAGCCATGGACATGAGCTTACTGGTTGAAAACGCAACCATAGATCAATTGGGTATTGCCCGAAAAGTCACGATTAGCAAAGATTCGACTACCCTCATTGCAGATGCAGCTTCCAAGGACGAATTACAAGCTCGGATTGCTCAGCTGAAGAAAGAACTATTCGAGACTGATTCTGTGTATGACTCAGAGAAGCTCGCTGAGAGAATTGCGAAGCTATCTGGAGGTGTTGCTGTCATTAAAGTCGGAGCAGCAACTGAAACTGAGCTTGAGGACCGTAAGCTTCGTATCGAGGATGCAAAGAACGCAACATTTGCTGCTATCGAGGAAGGCATAGTTCCAGGTGGTGGTGCTGCTTTGGTGCATCTCTCCACTGTTATTCCCGCCATTAAGGAGACTTTTGAGGATGCTGATGAACGTTTGGGAGCTGACATAGTACAAAAGGTAGCATTTAGTTTTTCGGTTCAGTATTTGTTCTGTAACCAATTGTGACTAGTTATCTTATAAGGGTTTATGTTTTGAGTTCAGGCATTGCTGTCACCAGCTGCTCTTATTGCTCAGAACGCTGGAGTTGAAGGAGAAGTTGTTGTGGAAAAGATTATGTTCAGCGATTGGGAGAATGGGTACAACGCAATGACTGATACATATGAGAATCTGTTCGAAGCTGGAGTGATTGATCCGGCTAAAGTGACAAGATGTGCGCTACAGAACGCTGCTTCCGTAGCAGGAATGGTACTGACCACTCAGGCCATTGTTGTTGACAAACCGAAACCCAAGGCTCCTGCTGCTGCTGCTCCTGAGGGTCTCATGGTGTAATCAAAACACAACATCTTATCATCACAATGGCATCTTTGTCTTTTTGCACATTTGTCATCCCCATTTATCTGCAATGTTTTTCTTTTTTGGGGGAATATGAGTAGTTTGTTAACAGTATCGAGAAATAATTATCATCTTTTTTGTCCAATGGAAATTGCAGAAAATGGTTATGTATGCGACCAAACATTTTATATGTAGCGAGAGTAGTTTAGCAGAACAATAAGCAAATATGCGTACAAACTGAATAATGTTCCAACTTACTATACTATTAAACTAGGAGGGAACAATGTTTTTTCATGCCTTTACTAGTTTTCTCATAAAACTTGATCTGGATATTGCACTTCGATGATCTACGAACCATTAGCAGATCTCCGGTGATTCGATACTTCTCCTTGTCGTTTATTGCACAGGCACGAACTTTGACAAGCACAAGACATGACAGTTTCTCTATGAAATGTCTCATTTCCTCTAGCTCTTCAATTGTTCCTTCATATTCAGTTATCTTCAATACTTTCACAGGACATCACAATCCATATATTCTTGTAAAGTTAAGTATATATACAGGGAGATCAGACTCGTTGGAACCACTCGTACTTTGACTTGGAACTGCTCCAAAACTAAAAGAATTTTTGGTAGATGATTATGTATGTATCCTTCTCTTCCTCCTCTTCTTGTTCTAGCTTTGATGGACTAAAATACTAGTCAAAATTTTGCTTAATATATACCCCTTATTGCTTCTCAGAGATATATCTACAAAACCGAGGATCTTCCATTTTGATGGAATCAACCGAGTCTTGTTCCCGGATGCTTGTCATCGCAGCTAGAGATATTCGAGTGGAAAGGATATAGAGATAGAGTAGAAGGGGAAAAATTCTTGACATACATTTTAGCCAACTCTAAGCGTTTAAAGACCGCAACAATCTCTCTGCCCTTCGATCTTGAAGATCAAGAGGTGATCATCGAGGAGTTGAAAGATATTCCTAGGGTTTCAACAACATCTCACCTTTTGTTCATATGAAAATTCTATGGAAGCTTGGCGAATGGGCAAGCTTAGACTACTTATCTGCTATTATATGTTTTAATCAACTTGCAAAGATTAGTAACATAAAAAAAAATATTAAGAATTCTAGACAAGTTAGACTACTTCCTACAAACGTGTAGTGGAAGGTGCTAATATTTGCCAATACAACATTAATAAGAATCTTTAAGAAACCAATCCATGCCTAGAAATATAAATTTCAACTCAAGCGCCTAAGCAACTTCGCATATTATTCATTAAAAATTTAAAACTTTATTGATAGGACATAGATAAATAACAAACTGAAGTTAACCAAACAAACTGAAGTTGAAAATAATAATAAAGATAGAAAAGAGACTCTCTAGGGTTTGTTTCTTCAATTCCACAATGCAGAACAATTGGTGGGACTGAAAGAAACCAGAAGTGAAGAAGAATCATAACCCACCAAGAAATTGTTCTGTGCTCTGTTCCCAAAGATAGCTTCTTGTGTTGGACTATTACATATAATAGCCAGACAAAAAACTCCTCCGTTATTCGATTCCATATACATATTGTACTTATCCAAGACAAGATCAACACCGCCAGAAAAATGCATTGTGATCACCGGAAAGATATCTATGGTGTCCGAGTTGTAGCAAAGCATGTCATTGCCGGTCGGGTCAGCTGCTCGAACCGCTGTCACAACGTGTTCCACTGCCTGTCTTACTAGATTGCAGTAGCTCACTGGAAAGTACGTGAGAGTGGTTCCAGAGTCTATAACTATGTTCCCTTCTAAGGCATGAAACGTTGTCCCCATTGTCTCAATGCGGGTGTTCCCAACGCTGACCGCGTCTAGGTTTAGGTAATAGAAACCTGGTTTCGCCGTCGTCATAAACATAGTGGTTGATACAACCCCATCTCCTGCCACAATAGCATTCGCTCCAAAATTGATCTTACTAGTTCCTTGACCAGAAAAGCAGTAAGACATCAAACCTGGGTACTCACCGCCCATCTGAGTGATGAGCGATGAAGGTCCCCAGTTTAGACCAACCATGCCCGAAAAACTAGGTTTAAACCATGAGTTGTTGTGGCCACAACCAATAATGGTTTCAGGCATCACAAAGGGTTCCCCTGAAGTGGAGTGGAGTGTGATTGTCTCGGTTGCTAAGGTTCCCATGGTGTAGGTATGGTCGAAGTAATCTACCTCGTAAGGACAAGAGTGGCCATCGCATCTTTTCTCCTTGAAGGTTGAGGATTTCGAAGGGTCGAATATAGGAGCGTTTTGTTCGTAGCAGTGAACACAAGGCAAACATTGTGTCCATGTGATCTCGCTTCCAGTGTCTATGATAGCTTGGATCTCGAAAGGAGGAGTACCGACTTGTAGTTTCATTAGATACACGGAGTTATCAAAGACGGTATTAGCGTAAGGTGATGATCCGGACTGAGTATTAGAGACTCGAGAAGAAGCATTGGAGCGACGGTGGATCAAGTCCATGGTGAAGCCGTGAGGTGGTGAGGCTGTGGTCGTGAAGAGAAAACATAAACTGATTTGAAGAAAAAGAACGATTATTGTGGTTGCAAGAGACATTGCTATCGAATAATATTTTTGGGTTTTCAGACACAATGCAATGTTCTTCATTCATGCACATATTTATACATGTTAGAGCTTTTGTCATAATTGTTAATTTTCCAATTTATCAACTTCGTCCAATTTTTGTTATTTCCATTACGTCTTCTAACTTGGGGGAATTTTACATTTTGATACTACTAAGTTTTATTTTTCTTTCCAGGTTTTACATTCTTTTAGATTTACTTTTTGTATTAATGGAAATTATAATTTTTTATGACCAATTTCGTAAGAAAATTGTAGAAAACAACTGTTTCTTACCAATTTCGTAGGAAACGGCTGTTTCTTATCATTTTCCTACCAAAATTATTCCTAGCAAATGTTCTGTACAAAATCGAAAGTGGTAGAAAATTTCCTACGAAAATAAATTGGTAGAAAATTCATTGAAAATTTGGTAAAACAATGGAAAGAAAATTTTGACCGATTTTCTACCAAGATATTCGTAGAAAAATATTTCTTACTAATTGTTTCCTATGAATCTCTAATTAATTAAAAATGTATATAATTAAATTGCTTTCAATAATATATTAATTACGAAAATTAAATTCAAAATTATAAATAGTCATTATCTATTAATCTGAATAATACTCCATCTGTTCATTTTTGTTTGATTTTCTAAAAAAAATATATGTTTCAAAAGATTGATTTTTTAGGTTTTCAATGTAATATTTATTAGTTATTATTAATGAATTGTAAACTTTAACAAAGATGGTTGAATATTATTGGTTTAAAGTTATAGAAAATTGTAAACACACAAAAAACAATACATTTAAAATTAACTTTAATATGTTTTTTTAATATGTGTATTTTTCTAAACAATAAAAAAAAAGGAACAGAGGGAGTAATATTTATACTATCAAATTATTTAACAAAAATAAAATAAATATCTAAAATCAATTTGAAAATAAATTTGATTGTTTGCTCCAAAAACAAAAAACAAATTGATCAACTCTTGCATTGATGGATGACCATTGTGGAGTATCCTCTCGAATATATAAGTGAGTTCGATGAGCTGAAAAAACGTAAGATATTTCAACACTTTGACAATAAGTTATAAAGAAAACAATTTACTATGTCAATAAATACCTTGAGAAATAATCTGAAAAGGGCAGTAGATTGTACCATCGTTAATCCGTCTTCTCATGAAGACCAAAAACTCAATTGCTCCATGTTGGTAATGATGTATGCCTGCGAAGCCATTTCATGTAATCAGATTAAATGTTCAAGAAGAGCAACGAGGACAATTAAATGTTCAAATAAAACCATCTAAGAGACGTATTCATATACCATAAAATAAGGACAGCAGCAAAACATAGATAATGGGAGAGAAAATTAACAAACTTCAGCAAAAAATCAAAACTTGAATGAATGAAAACGATGCTAAGGTCTCAAACCAACTTCAAGACGATCAAACGTATAACAAAGAAACGAAATCAAACAGTCACAAAAAAAGAGAGAAAGAGTAAAGGGTTATACATACCAGAAAATCTCCTTTAAACTCTAGAAAATCTCCGTATCTAAGGTCTAAGTCATTGGAAATCTAGGTGTTTTCTTCTAATCTTCATGCCCTTTTGGTGATGATGCTTAGTTACAATGTTAAGACAGAATATGAGAATTGAACAAATTGATGCATCTAGAACAATGTCTTGTTAATGTATTTCCTGTAATCTGTCTTTTGGTGATGAATCTTGATGCTATTTAAAATGTTAGAGCTTGAGCAATTGAGACAGGTGCATAACAATGTTTGATGCGTTTAGTTGACAAAGTTCATGTTCTAGATTGTATATTGTTAACAGAGTTTCTTGTTATCTCTTTGGATACTATATATACAATGTTTAAGACAGATATGATAGACATTGAACATTGAACTAAAGGCTGTGTGTGTATCCTTACAGGTGGAGTATCTTCCTATATCATCAATGGAAATAGCAAGAAAAGTGATGGAGGAGTTCTTGGAGATATGGAATGAAGCTCTGGCTAAAAGGTCGTTACCGGGTAAGTTTGTGAACAAAGATCTTAACTTTGGGGAGTTTGGACTTGGAGACAACTACACTCCACAACACACCGCTGTTCGTAATTACGCTCTCGTTATGGCTCACATGATTGCTACCGTTCAAGCTGTGAGTGGCTAAACCAAAACTCAGCTTTGTATTTAGGTAGAATTCTGTGTTTTGCGTTATTAGTGATTTCGTTAGCCATGTTTATCTATAAGAAGCATTGAGAAAAAAATTGGACTTTTATAGCAGATTGTGATTTGAATTTCGATTAATTATGTAACTCATTGGCATATTCTTTCATTAAAACCTATCTATGTCGTATGCTTTTAATTAAAAACGGACAAATAAATAGAAGTTATAACTATAAAAAGGTCAAAAAGAGACTCTCTAGGGTTTGTTTCTTCAATTCCACAATGCAGAACAATTGGTGGGACTGAAAGAAACCAAAAGTGAAGAAGAATCATAACCCACCAAAAAATTGTTCTGTGCTCTGTTCCCAAAGATAGCATCTTGTGGTGGATTATTACATATAATAGCCAGACAAAAGGTTCCTCTCGTAATCGTTTCGATATACATGTTATACTTATCCAAGACAAGATCCGCACCGCCAGAAAAATGCATTGTGATCACGGGAAAGATATCTATGGTGTCCGTGTAGTAGCAAAGCATGTCATTGCCGGTAGGGTCGGCTGTTCGAACCGCTGTCACATAATGATCCACTGCCTCTCTTACTAGGTTGCAGTAGCTCACAGGAAAGTAGGTTAGAGTGGTTCCAGAGTCTATAATTATGTTCCCTTCTAACGCATGAAACGTTGTCCCCATTGTCTCAACATGGGTGTCCCCAACGCTGACCGCGTCTAGATTTAGGTAATATAAACCTGGTTTCGCCGTCGTGAGAAACATAGTGGTTGATACAACCCCATCTCCTGCAACAATAGCATTTGTTCCAAAATTGATCTTACTAGTTCCTTGACTAGCAAAACAGTAAGACATCAAACCTGGGTACTCACCGCCCATCTGAGTGATGAGCGATGAAGGTCCCCAGCTTAGACCAACCATGCCCGAAAAAGTAGGTTTAAACCATGAGCTGTTGTGGCCACAACCAATAGTGGTTTCAGGCATCACAAAGGGTTCCCCTGAAGTGGAATGGATCGTGACCGTCTCGGTTGCCAAGGTTCCCTTGGAATAGGTTGTGTCCGCGTAGATAATCTTGTAATGACAAGAGTTCCCGTTGCATCTTTTTTCTTTGAAGGTTGAAGAATTCGAAGGGTCGAATATAGGAGCGTATTGGCTGTAGCAGTTAGTACAAGGCATACATTGTGTCCATATGAGGTCACTTCCTGTGTCTATCTCCGCTTCGATCTCGAAAGGAGGAGTACCGACTTGTAGTTTCATTAGATAGATGTTGTAGTCAAATAAAGTATCGGCGTAAGGTGATGCTCCTTGCAACTGATTTTTG
>Ga0041059_1000701_pt1 | contig 26087 bp, 22 predicted proteins | sample AraColnosormetaG_FD_56232 | JGI IMG/M metagenome (GOLD analysis project Ga0041059, IMG submission 56232) | Arabidopsis roots microbial communities from North Carolina, USA - Col MF nosort | ecosystem: Host-associated > Plants > Roots > Unclassified | place: USA: North Carolina | collected... | reverse complement strand
TAATAATGAAAGTTGCAAAAAAAAAAAAAAAAAGATTAATAATGAAAGTTGAAACCAAGTTTGGTTCGTGGAAGGAAGCTGGTGGGAGACGAGTCATGGACGGTGAATAATGAAATTTTGATGTCCCATTGACTAGCGACACGCAGATGATATTCCAACGCGGCAACTTTTAAAACGGTGCGTTTTAATGTTTTGCTCTTCTTGCCTGCGGGCCCTTCGCTAAAAAGCATCAGCTACTTAGCCCATGGGTCGCGCGATAGTGTTAAGTTTATTGATTCATGTAGGTGAGGAAATAAAATAGGAGAAACTCGTGTAGGAAAATTAATGTGGTGGATTCGTTTAGCTTCAGCACATTTCTCCATTTAGTTTTCTTTACAAAAGCCCATGGACGTTTTTACAAAGGCCTTTATTCGACTATTATAATGTATAGTAATGTAAATGGTTTCGTTAAATCTTAATCGACCGTAGTCATAAGTGAAATTAAAATAATTTGCATCAAATCCCCATAAATATAGATCGTGCATGTTGCATAAAATTCAACCATTAATGATCGCAATTCCTTCGGATCTGCCGATCATTACGCCAGCACTTTTTATTGTTTTGACTTCGATGGTTAAAGGTCTACTTGTTAGGAATAGAATTAGGGTCGCAATCCCCATTGTTTCATAAATACACTTGCGGTGTGATTTATAACATAATCAAACTCGATTTTATGCATATAGAAACATTTTATAAGTTATCTCCGAGTTTGAACCTCGTTTAGAGAGAAAGAAGACTACAAGTCTACAAATCATATATACATAAATAGTTCGTAAAAATTTACATAAATCAATAATTGTAGTTGTTTATATAAAGCACAAGAATTGTAATTGGAAACAATCTACTCATACGTTTTGTATAATTTATCTAGAAATTTTGTAATTTTATCTTCACTAACTACAACATTTCGCTTTTTAAAACCATTTGTAAACCAATACAATAACAATGTGAAGTCATATCATCAGGCAACAGCTGAATGCAAACATCAATTATAAGAGAAAAAAGGAAGAGAATTACAAGTATTTTTAATCTTCTGAGAAATATATTTACATATATATCCAACATTGTCTACCAGCTTTTTGGGCACCGATTTGGACCTATCATTTTTACTACACAACGGAATTGAAAGCCTTTTGCAATGGTACTGTTAGTAATAGTCTCTTGGTAACATTACATGACAGATGGAGAACTATTTAAGTTTATAACTTTTTGTATACTAGTTATCAGAAGATTTGATTATTGAATAAAGAAAGAAGTTTAATCGGTCTGGTGGAGAAGTGATGCTTAACAACTTGTGTTGACCACAACTCGGATTATGAATATTGAATAAAACTCTCAAAATATGACAGAAGCTATGAAGGTTCGTTTGACCAATACATGGTGAGGAACAAAGAAAATCTTTATAGTAACATGGTGAGGAACAAATTTAGATATGTATATATATCAGTATATGCAAATTTAGGTGTCATACATCTTACGTCTCCATTTAAAATTGTCAATTGTGTTGTACATTGCAAATTTAAGTAAATTTGATCTTTTAAGTGTTTGAAATTTTATAATGTTATTTGTTGTCTACCTAAAATATTACTATAGTAATCGAACTGATATATTTTTAAAATTCATGATATGTTGTCAGCTCATAAGCCACTTAAGTTCCTAATGAAAACATGCGGTATAAAACAATTTTGGATGCGATATATACAAAGTATTATAGAAAAAATTTCGGTTTGTTTGTTTCTTTGGTTATCTTGTGGTAAGTACACCTTTCTTTTCTGTATTTTTCCTTTGTTTGGATTATCACGAATAGAGTTTTTGACTTTAATGTCACCTAGTTGATCACCAATCAGCATTTATGGATATATTATGTCTTTATTATAATCAAGACACAGTCAAATGATTTCCAATTTTTTTACCTAAAAGTTAATGTTGAGATATATGGATAGGAATGATTATGTATCGATGACAAAAAAAAAATGATTGTGTATCATCAAATTACGCTAATTAGTAATTACCATGTAAATAATAAAGAATATGCATGTTAGCATTTACATGCATATTAGAGGATGATAACATAAGATAAAATAATCATTGTGCAATATTGCATTTATGGCTTTAATTCTCTTCTGATTCTAAATCATATCTTCTTCTGATTCAAGATCCACATTTGCCTTCAAATATTAGCAATGTAGTATTTCCTCTGTACACAAACTCAAATGCATATTTTCATTATATCAAATTTTTATAACATTTTTGAAAATCTGAACAAATAGTTGTAGAGTATACACTGGTTAATGCGGACTATGCATAAAACATACGGTTCCACATGCTAAATTGTTAAATAATTTTTATTCTGTTAATAGCTCCCCCCTAGTTAACTGATTCAAATTACATACAAGACCAAAATTTCTTTTTCTTATGTGTTTTTTGAAGCCGAAATAATGACAATTCACTTTCACCGCATATGGCGCGACACGGTTCTATGTGGGTGAAGCAACAAACACCACAGCTAAATATAAGCCCAACCATTTACATATACTAGCTTTGATAGTGTTGTGAACAAGCCTCGTGAATAGTCCTATATTGGCTATATAGATACAAACTCGTGAATAGTACACCTATAATATATACTCAACATATATGCCAATAAATAAGAAAGGTCCACTCACAGCTGGCCAACCTGCACATTGTGTAGTATCTCAGCAAAACACACATTAAATAAGAACCTCCAAAACCCCATCCATCAATCTATACTTCTCTTCACATTCACACACACACACACATATATATATATATATATACAAACATAAATACAGATACATCTCCATATACTATATGACCTAATTAATTACACACACACACACAAAAACCCATTGAAGAAAAAAAAAGCGTGGAGAGTGTGTGAGAGGACACGAAATGGCAAGAACCCATTTCATTTTCCTTCTTCTTGTAGCTCTTTTATCGACAACATTTCCATCATCATCATCTTCAAGAGAGCAAGAGAAGGACAGAATCAAAGCACTTCCAGGCCAACCAAAAGTGGCATTCTCACAATACTCAGGCTATGTCAATGTTAACCAGTCTCATGGTCGTGCCCTCTTCTATTGGCTTACTGAGTCATCTTCTCCTTCTCCCCACACCAAGCCCCTTCTTCTTTGGCTCAATGGAGGTCAGTTTCTTCACTCCAAATTACTTTTTATACATGGTTAATTTTTGCATATGCTTGTTATATATTTTTCTTGTGTTTATAATTCTAAGAACTATATTTTTAGTTTATTCCGGCTATGAGTTATATAGTTAATTTGTATATGCATTGCACTCACACGAAAACTACTCCAAATTAGACTAAACTAAAAGCAGCGTAAATTTTCTAAAGATGTAAAATAAAAACCAAAACCAAACCGCGGACCCATATGTTAATGGGTTAAGATGGTTATGTATCAAATATTACATAAGTACAGTCCCTTTTCTTTTGGACAAAGAGTAAAAAACAAACAAAAACTTAATTAGTCCCTAAACAATGTACAAACTATGAGACTAAACCAACAAGCCGCATCTATTAACAATTACTAATTTGAGCAATCACTAATGTAAGCAATAATCGTTATTTAGGATAAAAACAAACCAATGTCCAACCAAAATAGCATATCAACTACCCCATCTGCCTCTCATTAATGGAACATGCACTCCTTTTTTTTTTCTTTTTTTTTAATCTCTTACATCTTTATTTAATTGCCTGTTCAAGAGCATTAATATTACTATATAAGTCCTCCACGAGCTTCGGATTTCGTACTCTGTGCAATCTACCCACTTCTAGTACTCGAGCGCATTGTAGTAAAAGCTCTTATCTCACACTAAAATATACAAATTGGAGTATATCATATATATCCTCAATTCCCCATCATGCAAACCATGCGTGATACGCCTGATTCATGTCACGAAAACGCTTATTATCTTGGACATAAGCATTCATGGTACTATAGATATCATACAGTTATAGCCATAAGAAAGTAAATTGCAAGCCCTATCCTTCTGTTTATACTATTTTGTTAGGCGAATAGATTTATGATGAATGTATATATTTCTTATTATTCCCCTAGAAATTTGTTTTTGAAAACAATAGTCGTAATGCAATTACAAGTACATAAAAGCATGATTAGCCTGATCAAGTTTAGTCTTTTTTTTTTTTGGGTTAAAATGATACAGTTTTAGTTTCTTCTACGAAATCATTATATACTGAGAGTTCTCTTGTCACTTTCTGGCGTCAACTTGTTCTTTTAGATGGCTTTGTTCTTCTGTCTCTTCATTAGCTTATGTAAGAAAGCATGACAAAAAGGCGACATTACCTTTTTGCTGCCTTTAATAATTATATCCAAAAATACATACATACACATTACCAAAAAGCTTACTATTTTTTTCTTTTTCTTTGAAATTTTATTTTATTTTTCTTTCAAATTTGTAATAGAAAGTTGACCTTGTTATTGAAGGAAAAAAAAAAATGGCCCTTACTTTCAAATTGCTTTTGTGGGAATTGTTATGTATACAAGATAATTGTTTGAAGAAGCATGCGTATTCATGGAGGTCACAAGTTGATATGATGGTAGTTATAAAATTTTGTAAGCACATACACTCTCACGCCCATGCGTGAATTTTTCACATTTTTTTAGCTCTATACTTTTATTTATTTTGACATCATCAATATATAGATTATTCTGGTCCGGAAATATAAGCGGTCATCAAATGTTCTTTATATTTTGGCCTTTATAGTCACTTTAATTATTTGATTTAATCATTCCTAGGGAGAAAATCGGAGCATGCACGAAAGATGCCATAATTTGGGTAACATTCATGCATCTTGGACCAAGAACTCGAAAACGTTAATTTTAGGGGGAAAATTGAGATAAATTTGATCAAGAAATTTTTAATTACAAATTTGAAATGGAGAACTTTCTATATCATTATCTGGTCACATGTTATAACATATATAGGATTTTGTATTCATTTGTAAATTATTATAAGTAAATAAATAATGGCATTGATGAAACTATTTTATTTACTCAAAAAAATATACAGGACCGGGCTGCTCGTCGATTGCTTATGGAGCTTCAGAGGAAATTGGACCGTTTCGTATCAACAAAACCGGTTCCAATCTCTATCTCAACAAGTTCGCTTGGAACAAAGGTGATTACAAATTTCATTACAAACAAGTTCACTTTATTCTATGCTTCATGTAAGGAATTATTTTGAGGCTTCAAAATTTAAATTTCTCATTATTGAATGTGTACTATAACAGACGCAAACCTTCTGTTTCTTGAATCACCGGCCGGAGTTGGATATTCCTACACGAACACAAGCTCCGATCTTAAAGACTCCGGAGATGAACGAACAGGTTTACCATTTTCTTAAATCATGCATGTTCTGTTAATTAGTTATAACTTATAAATCGACATGCTTGGTTTACTTACATTCTTATGTTTGCTAGAGATTAATTGATTTATAAATGTTTATGATCATATTCCTCCTAATCACAGCTCAAGACAACTTGATATTTCTTATCAAATGGTTATCGAGATTTCCTCAATACAAATACAGAGACTTCTATATCGCTGGTGAAAGCTATGCCGGTACGTTTTTTGTTTTGACAAATTTGGTTCCGTTTAAAGATTCAAGAATTGCCTATTTGCTAAATAATTTTAATGGACATTATTATTTTGACAGGGCATTATGTTCCTCAGCTTGCCAAAAAGATAAATGACTACAACAAAGCTTTCTCCAAACCAATCATTAATCTCAAAGGATTCTTGGTAAAAACAAAAAGGGTCTACTTAGCTCAAATCAAAACTATATGTCTCCGATTCCTAATTAACGAAAGATTACCATTCTTGTTGCTAAAGGTGGGAAATGCAGTGACGGACAATCAGTACGACAGTATAGGAACAGTAACTTACTGGTGGACTCACGCAATTATCTCCGACAAAAGCTACAAGTCAATCCTCAAATACTGCAATTTCACGGTGGAGAGAGTTTCCGACGATTGCGACAATGCGGTTAACTACGCTATGAACCATGAGTTTGGTGACATTGATCAGTACAGCATTTACACCCCAACGTGCGTGGCTGCTCAACAGAAGAAGAACACAACCGGTTTCTTTGTGCGGATGAAGAACACACTCTTGCGTAGACGGTTAGTGTCTGGCTATGATCCTTGTACGGAGAGTTATGCAGAGAAGTATTTTAACCGTCCCGATGTTCAGAGAGCCATGCACGCTAATGTTACTGGAATTCGCTATAAATGGACAGCTTGCAGGTAAACAGTTCGCTTCACCACCTAATGATGACTATGTAATGACACTTTGCATATAACTGATCCTGAAAGAAATGGTTTCTTGTTTGGGTTGAGGCAGTGATGTTCTGATCAAGACCTGGAAAGATTCGGACAAGACCATGTTGCCCATATACAAGGAACTTGCAGCGTCCGGTTTGAGGATCTGGATTTTCAGGTAAACTATGGTCCAATGTAACTCGGGATCATAGACATAGGCGGATTCCTAACCGTGGATCAACATATAAACCACAGAGCCAAATCAGGATCGAACCTAAACCCTAAAATAATCAAATATAGACTAAATCAGGGTCTAGCTTAATATGGCCAATTATTCTTTAGGCTTGTAATGAACCTAGCAAAACTCAAGACTCACTATTTTGGGATTTGGCTACTAACCAAACTGTGGTTTACACTATCATATGCAGCGGTGATACAGACTCGGTGGTTCCAGTGACCGCGACACGGTTTTCCCTCAGCCATCTTAATCTCCCGGTGAAAACTCGTTGGTATCCTTGGTACACTGATAACCAGGTACGATATACATACACATACTGCATATATATATGTACATGGATATGTATTATGTAAAAGGTATTGATGTTTACCTGTGGTCACAGGTGGGAGGATGGACAGAGGTTTACAAGGGACTGACCTTTGCAACGGTACGAGGGGCAGGCCACGAGGTGCCTTTATTTGAACCAAAGCGTGCTCTCATTCTTTTCAGATCATTCTTGGCCGGGAAGGAACTCCCAAGATCTTATTAGCTACTTTAATAACCTAAACATAGAGTAAGAGAAAATGTCCCGAAGGACAATTTGGCTACCAGATTAGGAACCTATTCCGAGTAAACTCGGTATTCTTCTACTTTTTTTTCTGTTAAAAGCTCGATTCATTTCCACAATTTGGAAACTACAAAACTATTTGGGAGAGCATTTGAGTAATTGTTGATAATCAAAAGAAGACAAAGGTTCAAATATCTCTCTCTGATTCAGTAGAACAGAGCTCTATTTCTCTCTGCCTGATCGATATACAACAAAAAGAACTGGACTTCTCATACCTATAAGTTGAAAGAAATCACAAAAAAGATTAAGTTTTGTTACTTTAATCCATCAAGGCCTGGTGGCATCCCTAAGCTCTGCGCAAGATCACTCATTCTTTCTTTCATAGCCTGTGAAATTCAAAAGGTTCTATAAGCAAGAGATGAAAGAAAATGAACACTTATAGTTGTATCGTAAAATATAGTATGCGAAGTCTTTACCAGTACACTCTTTGAATGTGCGTCTTTGTATGCTTCTGTGACCAGCAGTGAAAGTTTCTGCCAAAGGAAGACAAGAAACATGAGAAGCTGAACATAGCTTTGATCATTCCTATGTAGAAGCAAGTGCAAGAGAAAGTAAAGGTGAAGGTTACTCACTTCAGAACCTAACTCCATTGCTGCATCAGTGATATCAGTGCGAATTGGTTGCTGGTTACCTGATAATGTAACCTGATACACAAGTTCAAAGCTTTTGGTCACTTAACTAGTAAGAGATAGAAAAACAAACTAAAAATAGCATCATTGTGTAAATTATCCACAGTAGTATTGAATCAGACAGCACATGTCTCACATCCATGAAACATGATCCCGAGTCAGTAATCTAATAATACCTTGACAAGCTCGCCTTGACAATAACCATCAAATTCAGCACTGAAAAAAAGAGAATCAAAACATTGATGAATGAAACTCATAAAGATAGAAGAAACTTAAAGAATATAGTAATGCAAATGGGTTAGGTTAATGGTGTGGGGACATACACAGCAAGCTCCTTCTGCACTCTAACAGCCTCTACTTGAACAACCATTTGAGCTTTCTTCACTGTCTCATACAAATTCTGCATGTTACCTAGAATTCCTGCCTACCACAAATAGAAGAAAGCAATAAGAAACACAACAGCTTCTGAGAAAAACAGGACACAACTGTAGAATTGTGTTGTTAAGACTATTGAACATGAACCCTAAAAACATGTACCTTTGATTGTCCATCCTCTTTATTGTCCTTTTTTCCGCCTCCGAATAATCCATTAACACGAAGAGATCTGTTATTATTTCCAGATTGCTTCCGATTTAACCAAACAATGTTCTGTCTACTACTTCGTTGCGCCGCATTCCCTGAAATTGCAATCCCGGAAAATAAAACATCAGAGACGTAGATGATCAAACACTATACGAATCTAGATTAGTCTAATTGAGACAAGCTCGCATGGTAATCACACTTGTTCTTCTCCAAATTCAAATTCACACACAAACTCAATCACATACTTATGGAAATAAACCGAGAGAATGAGAGAGAGAATTTTAAGAAACTAACCATTTGAGAAAGGAGAAAGCAAAGTCTTGAAGAAATCAGTGTTCGTAGCCGTCGAAGCCATTGTTCTCCTGAAACAGAGAAGTGTGCTTCGACAAGATAAACAGAAAGAACGAGATATGTTTCTTAAAGACTAATAAGATTGTGCCACGTGGAAAAGCTTGAGGATCCCTTAATTGGGTTTAATGGGCTTTTAAAATTGATGCTTATATGAGAAAAAGCCCAAAGAAGAGATTATTTTCACAGGATTTGGGTCCAATAATAATATGAGAAATTGAGAATTATGCAAAAACATGTATTTGACTAAAAGAATAAATAAAAGTACATCATATATACACACATTATACACACCAGTCACCAATCATCTCTCTTGTCAAATCTCCATAGTTGCTTCTTCTCCTGTTTCACTGTTTGTCTCAACCAAACTCTTATTTTTTTTTGCTCTCTTTCTCTCTATACCCCAATTTCTTTACATACATATCCAACAATATTAACTCTTTCATCTCTTCAATAACCCAGATGTGCTTTTTAATTCAAATTCTTTACAATTTATCAAACCCACCTCACAAAGACATGAACCCAATCATCAACAAACACAATAAAAGGAAGAACCTTTTTTTTGGGTTAAGTGGTCAGCATTTCAATACCCCTTCTGCAACTTCCAAAAGGACACACATAGAAATAATAAGTGAAAAAGAAAGAAAGAAATGAGAAAAAATCAAAACTTTTTCTTTCTTTCTTTCCTCTCTTTACCATCTTTGATCACTAGTCCTAGTTTTCTGCTACTTGTCTCATAGACTTCTCACACACAAAAAGAAGAGAAAAGGAAAATCCAAAATTTTTAATTTTTTCAATATCAATTTTGTTTGTAATGGGCACCCAAAGGAAAATCAATCAATTATGTGGTTTCTTAAGTCTTTTGGTCAGAGGGTTTCATACATGGAATAAGACTCTCACCATTAAAACCTAATCATCCCCTTTACCTTCGCTTCCTTCTTTCTCCTTCACACCTCCCTCTTTCTCGCTTGCTTGCTGTCTTTCCAATCTGCGATTCCTAAATTCACTGAACGGATCCGATGAAGAAGACTAATTTCGTTTCCTCTGCTTCCGGTGGCGATCCCATGATCAGATTAACCTTTGTGCAGGTTCTGGAGTTGGAAAAGGTAATTGCTTTTTCGTTAGGGTTTTAAGTTTGAAATTTCTGGGTTTCTTATTTGTTTCGATTTCCTCTGGATCTGCTGGTTTGGGTGATCATGATGTTTTGTCATGACTTTGGGTTTGGAATTGTTCGCTTGATTCTAAGTGAAGTCATAGGGAAGAAGTAAAGTTTTGAAATTTGTTTCCTTATCTCGTTTTCTCAGGAATTAGAGATAAAGAGAAAGAGATTGGAGATGATTAAACAAAAGAGATTGACCCTCAAGTCAGAAGTTAGGTATGATCTCTGATCTTCTTGTCAATTTACGTGTTTAGCGTGTATTAACTTACATGATCCAAGCTTTTGTACATTCATTAGCTTATTGAGTTTTTGATGATCAAACGATAGGTTCTTGAGACGTAGATACGAGCACTTGAAGCAAGATCAAACTCTTGAAACCTCTCCAGAGATGTTGAGATTGTCAGAATCCGGGGGTTTAGAGGTCCCAAGGAAACCAAGTGGCGAAAGAAAGAAGCAGTCTGGTGTGAGAGCATCTGTACCATGTTTTGATTTGAAACTGAAGAATACAATTTGCAATGAGAAGGAAGCATTGGCTAATAATGTTGCAAGTTGTGACTTGGATAAGAAGCGAAAAAGGAGCAGAGGAAGCGATGTTTTGACATTCCCCGTTTCACTTCCTGACCTTAACGGAGAGGGAAACACTTCTGGCACTGACAAAGTCCCTGGCTTTGACCTAAACCAGATCTCGGTAAAGCCAAACAACTTGTGTTATTTTAGTGTCTTCCTTTTGGTAGAGTCTATAGAACTTTATTAGTTTGATTTGTGTTTTGGTTGTAGAGAGAAGAAGAGGAGCCGGAAGTGAATGGTGAACATATGGTCGCGGAAGCAATGAAGAATGCAATGCTTGATAACAGGATCAGTGATCTACATGTTGAAAGAAAGTTACCCATTTGCGGAGATGTGGAGAAAGAGTTAAATAGAGCAGTGAAGAGGAAGGTTACATGGCAAGATCCAGTGGCTTTAAGTGTTTAGGGTGTTTAGTATGAAATAGGATTTGAGATAATGATTTGTCGTCCCAATATGCACATATGCTTATACAAGTATATAGATATAAGATTTGATTTGATGACTTAGAAAGTCATTACTTCCATATGTCCAACATAGGAAAACCTTTGAATAATAACTCTTGTCATAAGTGACTACATTATCCTTTTAATCCAATTTGGTAATTAGGGAATCTCATTTGTTGTTGGATGTTCTTACTCATTCTCTTAATCAAAGTCGAGGAGCAGAACCGTTTTGCTCCAACTTCAAACTGACAGAACATTAATATAAACTGGATATCAAAATTGGAAAGGTTACTAATGACCAATAAAAAAAAGCTCTGTTTTGTAATAGGTAAAGAGCATGCTTGATTATAGAAGCTGAAAAAGTCTCAGCATTTTTGTTTCCATTGACTACATTTATTCCATTGACGATAAAAAAAAGTCTCAACATTTCAAGTCTATTCGTACTCAAAACGACGAAGCGTTCTTCAATCCTATGGAAGTCAACGGCGGGGAAGGAAAGGTGGAGATGGGATCGGGACTCTACCCTGACTGGTCTGAGTTGACTCGAGAATGTCTTCTTGACATCTTCTCACGGCTAAGCCAGGAACAAAGATGGATTGGACCGATGCTGGTCAGCAAGAACTGGATGAACGCATGCTATGACCCGACACTAAACACCATCTTCGACCTCGAAACTCGGTTTCTGTCGTTCCCTGAGTCGATCAACTGGTGGACTCCCGAGTTTGAGGATAAAGTCGATTCATTTCTCCGATCTGTTGTTGATCGGAGTGAAGGAGGTCTCACAGAGATTCGGATCAGGCATTGTACAGAACGCTCTCTATCTTACGCCGCCGAGAGGTACGTATCACTTTTCGTGATAATTCTCAGTTTTAGCTTGAGTCCATAGAGGTTAATCGCAGAGTTTTGATAGAATGAATAAAATGTCATGTGGTTTCCATTTGCAGGTGCCCTAATCTAGAGGTACTTTGGATAAAGAACTGCCCAAATGTTACAGATGCGTCAATGGAGAAGATAGCTATGAACTGTCCAAATCTTAGAGAACTTGATATAAGCTACTCTTATGGCATAACTCACGAGTCTCTGATAACATTGGGGAGGAGTTGCCAAAATTTAAAGATTCTGAAACGGAATTTGTTGCCCCGGCTAGGTCCTAGCCTGCCAACAATCGTCGCGCCACTAGACTATCTGGCTACATTTCCTAGATATGGGAATATAGAGGCTAGAATAATTGGGAAATACATGACACAGCTCAAGCATTTGGAGATTCGATACTCCACATTGACTGCTAGAGGACTTGACTCGGTTTGTAAGGGATGTTCGAATCTAGAGTACATGGACTTACGCGGATGTATATCATTGACCAGAAGTGATATAAACACTAATACGTCGGGCTTGAAGAATTTGACGGAGATCATTAAGCCGGATTTCAATCCTCCGATTGCTGTTTTACGCGTTCCAAGACCTGGTAATCCAAGAGAGGAATGATGGTGTTTGGTTTTTGTTGGACGCACGTTTTGATCAACTTGTTGACCGGTTTTTATGCTCAGAGCTTCCTCTATGGCATTTTTTACTCTGTTCTTATCTATGTTTGAATTCCTAAAACAATGTGAAACCCTTTTTCTTTGTGAGTTTGTCTTGTCACTAAATTCCCAACTTTTGGTGTGTTCTATTAATATTCTTCATTGCTTTAGGTCTGAATCATAGTGTTAAGTGAAATAAACATTGAGGGAAATGGGTTAAGTAAATGTACTGAGATAGCTTGCCATCTAAGCAAGCAACAGAAAAATTGGGCTAATCAAAGTCCGGTCCCGGAAACAATAGAAGACAGGCCTTCTAGGCCAACTTAGTCACGTGATCCATTAACCGTACGATAAGGGGGCGAGTCAGAGTAATAATATCCCACAATGATCAGGTGTGTTGTGTTGCACCATACCTTGCGTGTTCTTGAGATGAAAATATCTAAAGAGTGGGGGCAAGGTAAGGTAATTTTACGAGATGTCGGCATGTAAGCTGAAGCCGTACGATTTATATACCAAACAAATAAACGGTGCAGATCTCGTAGTTGACTTGGTAGCGCCAAAAATAAAAAGCCGTGGATTGCTCTTTTAATTGGATCTCTGTGCTACCGACTACTTTCAGTGTTCTCTTCTTCTCCACTAATTCAGATCACATTCAAGAATCTTCTTCACTCACATCTCTGAAAAAATGGCGAGCAACATGGAAGTTTTCTGCGAGATCTTAATCGCGATCCTTCTTCCACCTCTTGGAGTTTGTCTCAAACGTGGCTGTTGCACTGTAAGTTATTGGAATTTTGGAATCATGAATCTTGAGATTTAGTTTAGAAAATCTGACTCTTAGTTTTTTTGCAGGTAGAGTTCTTGATTTGCTTGGTGCTGACAATCTTAGGATACATCCCAGGGATAATTTATGCACTATACGTGATCGTGTTTCAAAACCGTGAAGGCTCTACCGAACTTGGAGCTCCACTTAACTCAGCTTGATCTGTTTTGGTCCATTACACGGATCAATATGTTGTTGAAACTGTTTTACTTATCATGTACCAAATAATAAGTTGCTTTGCAATTTTTATGTATTGAAGATTTGAGAACATTGTCGCGTTATTGATACATTGCTTATCTTTTTGATGTATAACTTGTTGGCTTTTGCAAAGTCAGGCTACGGACCTTCCTAAGAGTTAATGTATCAAATTCTTTGCCAAGATTGTATTTACCGGAGTTTAAACTTCGCAAAATGCGGAAGCATTTTTGAGTTTGAAAGGATTTTGTATGATGCCAACATATATTATGGTATAGATTATGCTAAAAAAGATAGATTTCTGTTACTTTGGCAAATAATGACAATGATTGTGAGTTGAGGAATCAAAGTCTCAGTAATACGACACCGTTTGAGTCAAAACGTTTCTGTCCAATTCCAGTCTGGTCCCGGGATTAATAAAATAGACAGGCCTTCCCAGGCCCATTTAGTCACATGGATGAGTCAGAGACTAAAATATCTAAAAGTGATCTGATGTGATAAGGGTGCACCATATCGTTCGTTGTGATTCACGAGATGTAATCTAAAGCCGTACGATTTAAATATCAATAAATGAACGGTGCAGATCTCGCACATTGACTTTGTAGTGGAAACAAAATAAAACGTGGACTGATCTCTCTTCATTGGTACTCTCAACTCTGTGACAGCAAGTTTCAGTGTTTTGTCTTTTAAAAAAACTCTTAAAGCTTCTTCTTCTCTCATCTCATCTCTCTGAAAAAATGCCGAGCAACTGTGAGATTCTGTGCGAGATCATTATCGCGATCCTTCTTCCTCCTCTCGGAGTTTGCTTCAGGAAAGGATGCTGCACTGTAAGTTCTCTCTCTCTCTCTTTCGAATTCCTCAATTTTGAAGAATCCTGGAACTTCTTATAGAGACTGTAATTTTGGATTGATTATAATGTAATTTGGTATGAGTAATGAAGGGAGTGCTTAATCTATGATATGAATCGCAGAAATTCTCTGGATTGGATCAATTTATGTTTGATTCATTGATTCCTGAAAGCTTGGATAATCATTTGAAGAAAGTTGAATTTTTTTTATGTGTGGTTTGTTTTGGCAGGTGGAGTTTTTGATATGCCTGGTGTTGACGATCTTAGGCTATGTCCCGGGGATAATATATGCGATTTACGTGATTGTGTTTCAGCACCGTGAAGAGTACTTTGATGAATACAGACGCCCCATCTACTCTGCTTGATTTCTGTTTCTTTGGAACTGTGTTGCTTTGACTTGTACCAATAAAGTTGCTTTGCAGTTGTTTTCAGAGATTTGAAAACGTTTGTGTGTCATTTATATGCAATATTGAAAGTTTCTTCTGTTATCAGCTTATGAACCCTCCTGCTATGTGTGCTTATGCATCAGGTTGTTGACATAGTGTTTTCGCAAGGCACAAATTAAATTATTAAATTGAAAGGTTAAAAAAAAAAAGAGTTTAATTAGAAGGCGAAGAACATCAACAGAATTGAGCTCGCGACCGTGGAACCGTAGCGCAATGCCATCGAGAGACAAGGTCGACTAGTAGCGGATGATCCACCCGCACCATGACCACTACTGGGGACACGACGGTGGCTACGACCACCACCACGACTACCACCACCAACACCACCAAAACGAGCTTTCCTCATGAAAACTCGAAGAGAGTCATGATGATCCAACGGATTGGAGTCACCGTGTTGTGCAAGTCTTCGTTCACTCTCCTTATTTTCAGATGAAATTGGCAAAGGCTGAGAGAGTAACAATAGGAGTACAATCAATGAACAAGAAAATGCCAGTGAAGTCCTCATTTCTGTTTTATCAAATAATATGTGTGTATATACATGTATCTGATCGAAAAAAATCAGAAATATGTGTTAATTTTACAATGATGGGACGCATTATGTGTGCAAAAGAATTAGTATTTATAATATCGCTAGGCTTAGGTAACGAAACGACCATGGCTTAAACATGGGCTACTTCTTCTTTGAAATGATGTTTAATACTATTATTGTATTTAACTATTGGGATACTTATTACTTATTAGCAAAGAAACTTTCCTTTTGCCAGCAACAAAGAAAGTTTCCGAGAGGCAAAATCTAATTACGTAAGGGAGGATCATGATTAATTAAGCCTAATGGGTAACAGACCCAAATGTTATTATTTATCGTTTTCTTATGTGAAATGGAATTTAGTGAATTTCCAACGTAAGGCAAATAGTGGTCGAAGGGAAATGGTGCCTAGTAGTTAGTTCTAATTGTAACTGAATTTGATTGAATTCATGTAGTAGATGTTTTAAAGAGGTTGTTGTTAATGGTAAGAATAAACAAAGGAACAATGTTCACTATACCTGCATTCTCTCTCCACTCAGTCTTCAAAATAATTGATCGTGAGATTAAGAACACTATCACCGCCAAAAAAATCAAAGGGGTCACTTCTGAAATCTTATGGCTGCGATAAACTGGCCCGAGATTTTCCCACATAAGTTTGTTTTCTTGTTTTTTACTCTTTTTTTTTTTTGGCCAAGTACACAATTGTATAGGTTTAACCAAAGTGTAAGTTCTGATTATTCATATTAATGATATTTACAATTTAGCAAACAAACAAAAAAATTCCAAAAATAGTCGCATGTAGTTGTGTGTCAATGATAAATTGTCTTAGACAATCAGTTATTATTCATTAAACAAAACAACTGGAACCACAATATTAGACAAACCAGATCAGACAACTTTTCAAACATTGAAGACTTACAAACTCAATCTTTGCCGGAAAAGAAAACAAATCGTTAAACTCGATCGGAAATACAAACTCAAACAAACACGCAAATTCAAGCCATTTGACAAATAAAATAAAAAAGTCGCAACCTGTTATCTTGGATTAAAATGCGGCGAGCAATAAAACAAAGGAACTCACAACAGTAGATACATAGGTAAATGGGTTAGAGAGAAGGGTTCGAGTGGCTGCTGATTTGTCCTTCTTCTTCTTGCTCTTGCTTTTGCTTTTCCTCACGAAGACTCGAAGATGGTCGTGGTGATGACCGGATGACCCTTCCTTGTTCTCTTCATGTTCAACTAGTTCCCGACCCAAAGGAGTGATCGTATGGCGTCCGCATGAAATTATGAGGGATTGAGAAAGTAACAAGAGGGAGATGATCAAAAACCAACCAAGAAGAGAAGAAGTTCTCATCTTTTTCTTATTCTTTAAACAAAATTGAATAGAAAATATATTTATCTTGTGTTTTTTGAACTTATGAGTGTGTCTGTGTATTTATAGATTTGTGTGAAAGTAGTTGTACCATACTCTCTTCTTCGTGCACGCAACCAAACAGATGAGCTCTTCCTTAATTAACAACTAGGCAGTGATATAATCATCAAGACAGCTCATAACTGTTTTTTCTTTTGGAAAACTTCTTACTTACACAAGAGACATTTTGACACGATCCAGGATCATATGACTCTGTCAACGTATTAAAATCTCAAATTTTATATGATTGACTACGTATGAAAAATGGGAAATATCCTTAAATGTCATTTTTCAATGTATAAATTAGTGTGATATTTTTTAAATATCTATTTTGAAATGCTCATCTGTTCCCATTAAAGTAAACCACCAACATGATAAAATACAATAATAATAATAATGATTATTTGACAACTACTTGATTATTTAAATTAAACTTTTCATTCCAAGACTATCTATAAAGAGTACAATTCAACATATTCTTTTCTTTTTCCTCATCTTGAACTCTTCCAAATGAATAATGAACTAAGGCACCAAAAGAAAAAGCACAAACCAAGAAAAAGAAAACAGAGTAATAAAACTGAATCTAATTTCGATTACAAGTATGATATTAACTCTTAACATTTTTCAATAAATGATTACAAGAAAGATCTCACCTGTTTTTTCCGGCGAGCGTGGGGTCTTAAACTGATCAAAACATGTATTGAGAAGAAAGAAACCACACAAACTACACCAAACCACGGCAAGCCTCAACCTCTACTGCTTCCGTAGTGAGTAGAGACTCACTAACACTCCTCATCACAGCTTCCAAGACTGCTTTCTTGAACCATTCGTCTCCCATTTTCATTAGAATCTCTTTCACCAACTCAGAATCCGATGCTTTGGCCATAACCAAACTCCCAAGGATCTCCCCAAAGTTGTTTGGCGCTTTTGGCAGATCGATCCCAATGTCATCGAGCATAGACCCATAGAGCAGACAACCATTCCTTAAGTCTTTAGGAGTTAGAACATTCTTAGAGACCAGATGTTCCAAGAGCTTCGCCACTGGTTCAACACAAGGAGGGTTCTTCTCCAAGCCGAGGGAGATAGCTTCCTTGACAAGCTCAGGATGGTAAGACGGGGTTTTCAGTTCTTCTATGCATTGTAATGCCTCATCCAATAGACGGACATTGAAATATTCCTCCAAAAGCGAGTTGGTCTTTCTACTGAGCTCTACTGTGTTCAAGCTAGTAGTCGTAGGAGGAGCCACCTCCTGTGGCTGTGGTTGTGGTTTTGGCTTCTCCACAGTTTGTCTGGTCGGGGAAGGAACAGGTTTAGGCTGTTGGGAACCATTACCTTGCACAAGGGCACTTGGTCTATCGTTCAGAAGGCCTCCACTGCCCTGAGGTAGCAGCCTTGAATTACCTCTCTGAGCTGAAGCAGCTGTTCTCGAGTGAACCGCAAAAGCTCATGACCCTCAAATCGCGAGTCTCCTTTCTACAAAACACATACAAGTCATTAGACTTGAACCTCAGAATTCGAAGCAACAGATGAAAAACATGGTTGGATTTACTACGTATAAGCTCAAACCAATAAAATGTATATAAGTTATATATGTAGGTCCTTTATGAGCATCAAAAACTGATAGAGTGCCCACCTAAAAGCCTACAAATATTAATCTTTGTCCATATTTACAGCAAGGTCACATTGCTTAAGCGCCCCACCAAGAATTAGGACATTGCATACTAATGTTCAACAAAGAAAATCTAAACTCTTAACACATAAGAATCAGCAAAAGATCCAAACTTTATCAATAATCCAAGTCAAAACCACAAGAAGCAATCCGACACTCAAAATTTACAGCTCATAGAACTTATAAGAAGGTTACAAACATAAACAAATCAACACACAAAAAAAAAACAGAGGATTTGGATACCTTAACGGCAAAAGAAGGAGCGTCTCCGCCATTGGTAAGATCAGAGGAAGAAGATAAGGTAAAGCGTGGGGCAAAGCGTCTGCTTCCTCCACGACCACCTCCAGGCCTCAAGCTCAGCATTGAGTCACCTTGCTGCATCACTCGAATCTTTCGTTCGCGTTAACAGGAAAGACAGAAGCAGTGTTCGGTTCTGAAAATGCACAAGACAAACTAAATTAGAGTCTCAACGTCACAGTAATCAACTTAACGCAGCAAGTAGATATAACCGATTGAATCACAACTAATTTAGATGGTAAAGTTCTTCTATAAAGACGCAGATAATTAGGTTTATCACAATTTAAGACAAAGCCTAGGAAAAAGAAGAACAATGCCGTCTAGAAACAAATCTAATAAGTGGCGAAATTGAAGAAGCTTTTACCTGAGAGATTGAGAGAAAGAGAGAACGCGGCGCAGAGCGTTGCAGCTGTTTTATTGTCTGTTTTAGCTCTTAGCTTCTGTCCAAAGCATTTTTAGGGTTTGGCCCAAAAAGCTTAACCATTTTGGAAAATATTATTAAAAAACATTAAACTTGATTATCTTTTAATACTGAGACATTTTATATCAAATTTGTAAAACATAAAAAAATGATCAAAAAATCATTACTCAGTGATTAGTGAAACTGTAGTTACAAGTACATTATGTCACTATCAATAAGCTAAGCTAAATTCACAAATTCATTTCTTCATTTAAAAATCTTTAAAGTATAGATTTTTTAATCTGATGTATCCCAATATATTATGGATAAGATAGATTTTTTTTTGTTCTTTTGTATTTAAATCGGATCATTCTAATTGGTGGAGAGACAGACTCTGGACTCTGAAGAAGCAAATGGCTGGGATCACCAGCACCGTTGGATTCAACGCCATTCTCGCCGGAGCCACCAAAACGGTGTCGCATCCTGTTAAATCTAAGCTCTTTGGTCTTCGACTCTGTGTACCCGAATTCTCAATTGTTTCTCTTTCCCCTTATCATCATCGCCGTTGTCCCGCCATCACTTGCCGTTACGGAGGCGGTGGTGGCGGAGGCTCTAGATTTCCCGGCGATAGGAGAGGTAGGCAGAAAGAATCCGAGGATGATGATTCGCTTGATATCTCAGCTATTAGGTAATTGTGGAAACTATTAATTGATAGAAATTGAAATTTCTGTAGCTGAAGTTATGATTGATTTTGATGTATCTCAAATTGAGTAGGTCAGCCACTGTTAGGCTTATTGATGATCAGCAGAACATGGTAAAATGAAGTGCCTTTTAAATGTTTAAACTTTTTGATTTCAGCAAAAATTGAAAATTTTCCAGTTTCTTTGTTGTTTAGATTGGTTTAGTTTCCAAAGAAGAAGCTGTTCGAAGAGCTGAAGATGCTGAGCTTGATCTGGTTTGTGTTTCTTTGGATAATTTACAACTTGTAAGTACCTTTCTTGTAAGCTGAGCTTGATCTCATATGGTTTTCAGGTGATTCTTTCGCCGGATGCAGATCCTCCGGTTGTTAGAATGATGGATTACAGGTAAATTATCTCAAGGATGATAATTTGTATCATATACATTGTGTAGAGGAAGTTTCAAGGAGAATGATTCTTTTTCCTTTTTGCTTCATTATCAGTAAATACAGATATGAGCAGCAAAAGAGGAAAAAGGAACAGCAGAAGAAAAGTATTGATCATTCTTCTCTGCTTAACTGGAGATAATGTTGAAACTATAAGTGTGTATACTGTGTCGTATTTTACATGAATGGATTGTGTAACTGAAGCTTTCTTCTTATGTCAGCTACTCGAATGGACTTGAAGGAGCTTAAAATGGGGTGATTTGAGCCATTTTCACTATCTCTTTTATCTGTGTCGTTGTGATGCTTTTGTTTAGAAAAGCTTCTTCTCAAAAGGTTTTTGTATTTTGTTTCTCCGGTAGTTATAACATCGATCAGCATGATTATTCTGTACGCATGAGAGCAGCCCGGAAGTTCTTGCAAGACGGTGACAAGGTTGTCCCCACTTACTTTGTTTTGTGTTATAGGCGAGTTCTGTCACATTTTGTTAATGTGTGACTTGTAATACACTCAGGTTAAAGTGATTGTGAACATGAAAGGCCGAGAAAACGAGTTCAGAAATATTGCTATTGAGCTCCTCAGACGTTTTCAGACTGAAATAGGAGAGGTCTGTATTGTTTCTCTATGCTCTTTCCTAATACAAGTTTGGTATTGGATTTGCACCTTAATGGATCGTTTTTGTTGAGTCACTGAAACTCATCAACATATGCAGCTTGGTACTGAGGAGAGCAAAAACTTTCGGGACAGAAATTTGTTTATTGTCTTGGTGCCAAACAAGGAAGTTATTCGGAAAGTGCAAGAACCACCCCCAAAAAAGAAGAAAAAGCCAGCGGATGATAAAGTTTCAGCAGCAAATATAACTGCAACACAAGATATATGATGCGGAATTGTCTGATGTAAAATGTTCTGTGACTTTGATAAATTTCTGTATAGTTTCTTTTTTAATATGCTTCTTGCATTTCCATGTAATTGTAACCATAGAAATAGATTATTTGAATGAAGATCTTCGTCAACTTTTTTGTATACTATAGGTTTTCAACTTTTAAGCGTAGTCATGTAGATTGTAACAAGTAATCAAGAATTATTGTCAAAAAAGAAATCAATTATGAGTGAGGTAATGTTACAGGATGAGTACACTATGACTTGTGTTGAGGCCAAAAACGAGTCACTACCAATAATCTCCACATGAACAGACACCGTCTTTGAAGTGATGGAAGCGGTTGGCATCTCTTACAACAATCACTCTCTCTGTGATCTTTGAGATGAGTTTGGTTACGGTGTGACAGTCTAAACAGACTCGAAGATTCTTTATGATCCGGATTTCAGTTCCTGGCTCAGTAGCTATGAGTCCAAAGGCAATGGCTAGCCTCTCGCTGTGAACCTTCACCATCAGCTCCCTTTCTTCCTCCTCCACATCATGCAGGGCCAACTCAGTCTCGGGTTGGTACCCAGCTTCCCTCATCTTCCCTTCAAGCTTCTCCAGCTTCTCATAGATTTCCTTTACCTGTGGATGTGACTGATCACCTGAGGTAAAGACATGAGGCGTTTCACCTATTTCTATTAAGGTATATCCAGGAGCTTTGGCTAGTTTCCTCTTCTTTGCAGTTTGTCTAACCGTAGCAGCCTGTGGATAGTTTCTATCAGCTGAGTGAATATTCGACAGCAAAACATGGTATCCTACATTGTCTGGATCTAGCTCAAAGAGCTTCTCAGAGACTGTTCGGGCAAGGTTTGTGTCTTTGTGAATCCTACAAGCTCCTAGCAATGTTTCCCACACAGAAGAACCAGGCTCAATCGACATTGCCTCTATAAACTGCAATGCTCTCTGTAAGTGTCCTGCTCGGCCAAGAATATCAACCATACAGGCGTAATGCTTGACTGATGGTTCAAAACCATACCGGTGGATCATGGAATTGAAAATTTCATCACCTTCTTTGACCAAGCCAGCATGACTACAAGCGTAAAGAACGCAGAGGAAAGTGACTGGTGTTGGTGTAATACCGGAATTCAACATCTCATAGAAAATATTCAGAGCTTCTTGTCCTTGTCCATGAAGTCCATAACCAGAAATCATCGTGTTCCATGTAACTTCATTCTTCTTTGTCATCAAGTCAAACAATCGGCGTGCTTCTGCAATGCTTCCACACTTTGCATACATACCAATCAAAGCAGTAGACACATATATGCTAGACTCAAAATCTGTGCTCCTTACTAAATCATGAACCCATTTCCCCAAACTTAAAGCTCCTAACTGCGCACAAGCTGATAGAATACAAGTTATTGTGACAGGGTTTGGACTGAATTCAGACTTCTGCATTTCTCTGAAGAGAGATATCGCGTCCTCTGTCAACCCGTTTTGGGTGTAACCTGAGATCATTGCATTCCAAGATGGCAAGCTTTTTTCCGGAGACTCATCAAAAAGCTTCCGGGCTGATTCTATCTCATTCAATTTACTATAAACCGTAGTTAACGCGGTTGAGACAGAAGCATGAGACAGGAAATTCGATTTCAAGCAGTAACCATGAATGGCATATATAAGCATAAGATGACCAGAGACAGGGACCAGACTCACCAACGTGCTTGACCTCAACCTTGCTCCTGATAACATCAGCTCTTTAAACAGGCTTAAAGAGAGCTCAGTCTCTCCATTGGATGTGTACCCATGAATCATTGCATTGTAAGCTACTATATCTGGTTTACGAAACTCACGAAACAGAGCACTTCCCATCTTAATCTTTCCACACTTTGAGTATAGTGAGATGAAACCAGTAAGAACATAATCGTGGGAGTAGCACCCAGTTTTTGTAGCAAGACTATGGATTTGCATGCCGAGTCTCAGCTCCTGCAACTCTGCAACAGCGGGAAGAATATCAAGCAGAGTTGTAGTGTCCAAACGGGTACAGCTCTCATTGATCAAATCCCTGAAAACCTGAATAGATTCCACATACATTTCATTCTTTCGGTAGCCAGATATCATCGTGTTCCACAAAATGGTGTCTTTCTCAGGCATTCTGTCGAACACCTTCCTAGCATCTTCGACTCGCCAAAACTTGAAGTACATCTTAACAATGTTAGACCCAAGCAGCAATTCTGAGTCACACCCATCAACGACCGCTTGACCATGAATAACACGGCCAGCTCTGTCGTCACGAAACCCAGAAGCAGCCGAGATAGCGAAGGCGTAGGTGGAGCTGTTGGGCTTGAGATCAGTGGATTTCCTTAGATGAGCGAACACAGAGAGCGAAGAGTGAGGTGATTCGTTGACGGAGAAGCCACGCATGAGGACGTTGAAAAGGAAAACGTCAGGTCTTTGGACGGAGAGGAAAATGTCGCGTGCGTAGTAAATGGCGCCGAGGTCGGAGAGTCGTTGAGTAAGCTTGGTGAGCAATGAGATGTCGTTTCGGAAGCCATGGAGAATGATCTGAGCATGGGTTTGAGCAAGGTGAGATATAGAAGTTGATCTTTTGAAGAAATCGAGATATGTGTTCTTGCTTATCAATGCGGCGGTTGTCTCGGCGGTGGCGGACGATACTGTCCGTAGCAGCATTTGGCTTTTTGCCTTTCAGAGAAAACGAAACAACTCATTTTTGCGTTCTTTCACTTTCATTTAAAAAGTATTTTACCTTTAATTTCAAATTAAAAGCATATTAAATGTTCATTTACTGTATATGGATTATAATGAAGAAATGAATTTTCAACTTCAGTTTATTAGGTGAAGAGGAGCACATACACATCTTGTTAGTGAATTTTTGTCAAAAAATATATAACAGAAAAGCCAAAAAACAGTCCTAAAATTAAATTTTGTTATGATTTCTACACTAAATGATACTAAAGAATAAACCCCACATCAGAGCTTACATGTGATTTGTGAACAAAATAAATTTCCTTTTTGGTATCCTAAGACTTTCGAACTCGTGATCTTCCACTTCCTTTTTTCCTAAGCTAATGTTTTTATACCAAAAAAAAGAAGAAGAAAACTTCAACAAGCAAAGATCAAAAAAGGATCTCGACAAGAGAAATGTGGGGGCATCAAAGAGCAATTTACAGGTGATCAGTGTTGAGCGTGTGGGAACTGTAAGCTTTTGTTATTTATGGCCATGGAAACTTGCTTAATGGCAACAATGGAGGTGGAGTCTCTGCGTCTTCTCCTTCTTCTCGCCTAGTTTGTATCAGATGAGTCCTGAGACTACACTCTTCTATCTGTTCATTTTACAAAATCTCAGTTTCAATTCATTTGTTCATTATAGTATTGGATTGTTATTCATTTACCTGCATGATCGCAGTTGAGGCCAGAAGATCTTCGCATTTTCCTTGCATAGAACTCTCTTTTGTTACTACAACAGCGAGTTCTGTTACCATTATGTTCATCTCCTCCACCTGCAAATACAAATCATAAAGAGCAGTGCACCCCACGTGAGAGTTATGTCAAGAGGATAATTTGGAAAACTCATTTATTAAACAGGTCTCACCTTTGAGAGTAAAGACCAAATGGACGATCCCATAGCCTGCATTACATCGAGGGCCGAGGACATAGCTGCTTTCAAAGATTCTGTGTCCGCCTGTAGGAAGAGAAGTTATAAATGATAACTAAATGATCTTCTGAAATTTCGTTCCCATAAATATTCGCAAGTAATAATATATATACCTTTGTTCCTCCAGTAGCTGGAAGGCGAAGAGTGTTTGCTTCTAAATCTGATATGGCTCCAACTAAAGAACTAACATGATCTCTTTCAAGTGTGGCCCAATCTTCAAGGCTCACCATCTGTGCACATATTTATGCATAAGCACGGCATAATCTGATGAATACAAAGCCAGAATACAACAGAGAGACAACATACCTGATCGTTTAATAATGAGTTGAGCTTGATCTCTAGCTTTAGCTGTTGTAGGCCAATCCTTTGCCTGGTCACATGATCCTGTAGTTCTGATATCGCATGCCACACATTGAACAGTGTTTCCTGAAAGTCAAAACTTAAATTTTCAGACGTCTTTAGATCAATCAATTAAAGGATCACATTATATAGAAGACAGAAATGTTAAATACCTCGGAAGTTAGTCGTTGAATATACATTACAGATTCAGCTCGTGCAATTGCAAATCGCCACTGTAAATATCTATTGTGGAGCAAGCGCAGTTGATGAACATCTTCGATATAGCTTGCTTTTTTGCCTTTCTTGACATCCGTGATGAAGCTGAGAACCGAAGTTGTGGTACTGGATTGTGTGGAAGTGGTGGTTTGTCTTATCCGTGAAGGACTTATCCCTCTTGAAGGTGGAGTTGATGGTCTAGCAAAACAGGATGTATTTGTGCCGCGCGAAGGACTTAACCCTCTTGAAGGACTTAAACCTCTTGTAGGACTCAATCCTCTAGAAGGGCTTAGTCCTCTTGATGGACTCACTCCTCTCGAAGTACTCATACCTCGGGAAATAGACGATGAAGACAAAAACGATGTTCTACTTGGTGAAGCAGGGCGAGATCCAGGAGCAGGCAATGGATGCAACCTAGCTACAGCCGTTGCTAATGTTGCTCTATCCAACGAACCTGCAGACAATAGTCTTTGAGCCCCAGAAGTTCGAGCTATGTTATTATCTTCCGACTTTGTTGGAGACACTAAGCCACCATAACTAGATGTGTTACTAGAAGTTTTATGCAAAGGTCGTGAACTGCTGGACAATGGAAGTGACATTCTCCTAAGAGACGGCCCCATTCCAGGCCCTGAAGTTGGTATACCCCTTGAAGCCTTGTCACCAAGATCCAAGCTTCTGTTTAAAGAATTCGAAGTGATCTTTCCACCAATTCTACTAGGCCACCGATGCTGTTCTATTAACCGACTATGAGGACCATCTACAGGTTTCGAATTCTCTGAAAGATCAGACACATTATTCTTCCCTTTCAATGGACTTCT
>Ga0041059_1000700_pt1 | contig 26135 bp, 26 predicted proteins | sample AraColnosormetaG_FD_56232 | JGI IMG/M metagenome (GOLD analysis project Ga0041059, IMG submission 56232) | Arabidopsis roots microbial communities from North Carolina, USA - Col MF nosort | ecosystem: Host-associated > Plants > Roots > Unclassified | place: USA: North Carolina | collected... | reverse complement strand
TTTTTTTTTTGTAACCAAATTTTTTTTTTTTTTTTTTGAATTTTTTGATTATAAAGTGACGAACTTTTATAATTAAGATACTGAATCAGTAAGAGCCAACAATGGCGATGTTGGGTAATGTTCTTCATCTCTCTCCAATGGTGTTAGCCACCACGACGACTACGAAACCATCTCTTCTAAACCAGAGCAAGTGTACCAAAGCCACGCCATCGTCGTTAAAGAATTGCAAAACCATAGACGAACTCAAAATGTTTCATCGTTCGCTCACGAAGCAAGGACTTGATAATGATGTCTCCACTATAACTAAGCTTGTAGCACGGAGTTGTGAATTGGGTACTCGTGAAAGTTTGAGCTTTGCTAAAGAAGTGTTTGAGAACAGTGAATCGTATGGAACTTGTTTCATGTACAATTCTTTGATTCGAGGATATGCATCTTCTGGGTTATGCAACGAAGCTATATTGTTATTTCTTCGAATGATGAATTCTGGGATTTCTCCAGATAAGTACACGTTTCCTTTTGGATTGAGTGCGTGTGCGAAAAGCAGAGCGAAAGGTAATGGGATTCAGATTCATGGGTTGATTGTGAAGATGGGTTATGCGAAAGATTTGTTTGTGCAGAACTCGCTGGTTCATTTTTACGCCGAGTGTGGAGAGCTTGATAGTGCACGTAAGGTGTTTGATGAAATGTCTGAGAGAAATGTTGTTTCTTGGACGAGTATGATTTGTGGTTACGCGAGGCGGGATTTTGCTAAAGACGCTGTTGATTTGTTTTTTCGGATGGTGAGAGATGAAGAGGTGACTCCTAATTCGGTTACAATGGTGTGTGTGATATCGGCTTGTGCTAAGCTAGAGGATCTTGAGACGGGCGAGAAGGTTTATGCTTTTATCCGTAATTCTGGTATTGAAGTTAATGATCTTATGGTTAGTGCACTGGTTGATATGTACATGAAATGCAATGCCATTGATGTAGCAAAACGGCTTTTTGATGAATATGGTGCTAGTAATTTGGATTTGTGCAATGCAATGGCATCAAATTATGTACGGCAAGGGTTAACGAGGGAGGCTTTAGGTGTTTTTAATCTGATGATGGACTCTGGTGTTAGACCTGATAGGATTTCGATGTTGAGTGCGATTTCATCTTGTTCACAATTGAGAAATATCTTGTGGGGAAAGAGCTGTCATGGGTATGTATTGAGGAATGGGTTTGAGAGTTGGGATAATATATGCAATGCGTTGATTGATATGTACATGAAATGTCATAGGCAAGATACTGCGTTTAGGATCTTTGATCGGATGTCGAACAAGACAGTGGTGACGTGGAACTCGATTGTTGCTGGCTATGTAGAGAATGGTGAGGTGGATGCAGCCTGGGAAACATTTGAAACCATGCCTGAGAAAAACATTGTTTCTTGGAATACGATTATCAGCGGTCTGGTGCAAGGAAGTTTGTTTGAGGAAGCGATTGAAGTTTTCTGTTCTATGCAAAGCCAAGAGGGTGTCAATGCGGATGGTGTGACAATGATGAGTATTGCATCTGCTTGTGGGCACTTGGGAGCTCTTGATCTAGCTAAATGGATATATTACTACATTGAGAAGAACGGAATTCAGCTTGATGTCAGACTTGGTACAACCTTAGTAGATATGTTTTCTAGGTGTGGGGATCCTGAAAGTGCTATGTCAATTTTTAATAGTTTGACAAACAGAGATGTCTCAGCTTGGACAGCGGCTATAGGAGCAATGGCTATGGCAGGAAACGCTGAGCGAGCAATTGAGCTTTTCGATGATATGATTGAACAAGGGTTGAAACCAGATGGGGTTGCGTTTGTTGGAGCACTGACAGCTTGCAGCCATGGTGGATTGGTCCAACAGGGTAAGGAAATTTTCTATTCGATGTTGAAACTTCATGGAGTTTCTCCAGAAGATGTGCACTATGGATGTATGGTTGATCTGCTTGGTCGAGCAGGATTGTTAGAGGAAGCTGTGCAACTCATTGAGGACATGCCTATGGAGCCAAACGATGTGATTTGGAACTCTCTTTTAGCTGCTTGTCGTGTTCAGGGAAATGTGGAGATGGCAGCTTATGCAGCCGAGAAGATACAAGTCTTGGCTCCAGAGAGAACTGGGAGTTATGTTCTTCTGTCAAATGTTTATGCATCAGCTGGAAGATGGAACGACATGGCGAAAGTGAGACTGAGTATGAAGGAGAAAGGGTTACGTAAACCGCCAGGGACTAGTTCAATACAGATTCGAGGTAAAACCCATGAGTTCACATCAGGGGACGAGTCACACCCTGAAATGCCAAACATAGAAGCAATGCTAGATGAAGTTAGTCAAAGAGCGAGTCACTTAGGCCATGTACCTGATCTTAGTAATGTTCTTATGGATGTTGATGAGAAAGAGAAGATCTTTATGCTTAGCAGACACAGCGAGAAACTTGCAATGGCCTATGGACTCATTAGCTCAAACAAAGGCACAACAATCCGAATAGTCAAGAACCTAAGAGTATGCTCTGATTGTCATTCATTTGCAAAATTTGCATCCAAAGTATACAACAGAGAAATCATTCTAAGAGACAATAACCGGTTTCATTACATCCGTCAAGGGAAGTGTTCTTGCGGTGACTTCTGGTGATAGCAGAAACAGAACTAAAAGAATAATAGGAAGATTATGTTGAGACTGCAGCTTCCTCGGTGGATGATCAAAAGGACGATCTGACGAGATCCTAGAGTTTGACGGATGACGATCTCGAAGTTCTCAAAGGTTGTTTAGATCTAGGCTTTGGTTTCAACTACGACGAGATCCCTGCGCTCTGCAAGACTTTACCTGCTTTAGAGCTTTGCTATTCAATGAGCCAAAAAAATTTAGACGATAAGCATACACCATCACTCCAATTGCCAATTGGAAGATCTCTAGTCCCGTCGTGTGTAAATATCTCATATTTTCCGTCGATTGATTAGGTGATCTAAGTTTGATCTACTCTGATTTCAATTATGTAATTGGTTTGTTGCTGAGTGCTAGTGTTAAACAAGAATTTCAGTGATTGGAATGGACTGTGATATATGAAGTCTAAATGTTATCAGTTTGTTGTTGTTACAGGTGATAATCCGGATGATGTGAAAGCTAGACTCAAATGCTGGGCACAAGCCGTTGCCTGTACTGTCCAATTGTGCAGCTGAATGAATCATTGTCACGTCTGACTCAGGAATACTAGTGTATGAACAATCTCTCTCGGGCATTGTTAGCGGAGGAGGAGATTTCAGAAAGGCATTGGAAGGTCTGAATTTAACTGAACATCAACAATGATTCTCACTTAATTTCCATGTATGTGTAGTAGTAGTATCTAGTCTAATGATTTTTATGAACGGAATTAAAAGGTATCAGTGAATAAAAACATCAATTTTTTTCCGCATTTACATGATGGTCTCAGCATCTACAGCTTAACATCTGACATCTTAATAGCTGGAGTCTTCTCCTTATGAGAGCATTCCTCTTATTTAACTGGTCATGGTTCTGCGGAGGTAACTTATCTAACTGTGTCTATTAACTGAGTGTGATGCAATATGATTATACTCTGTGCCATATACCATTTTGTGAATGATTGTGTGTTAAGCTACAGTGTAAAGCTTGCTTATTACATGTGAGAGATGAAAGCTTATTGCAGAGTTAAGCAATGTCGATTTTCAATAGTTTGACAAACAGAGATGTCTCAGCTTGGACAGCGGCTATAGGAGCAATGGCTATGGCAGGAAACGCTGAGCGAGCAAACGCTAAGGGTTTAATACAGATTCGAGGTAAGACCCATGAGTTCACTTCAGGAGATGAGTCTCACCCTGAAATGCCAAAAATTGGAGCAATGCTCACCATAGAGCAAGCAACTTAGGTCATGTTCCTGATCTTGGTAATGTTTTGAACTTCTGATGGATGTAGATGAGAAGATCTTTATGCTTAGCAGCCACAGCGAGAAACTTGCAATGGTCTTTGGGCTCATTAGCTCAAACAAAGGCACAAATTTGCATCCGAAGTATACAACAGAGAAATCGTTCTAAGAGACAACAACCGGTTTCATTTCATTCGTCAAGGAAAGTGTTCTTGCAGTGACTTCTGGTGATTACAGAAAACACAAGTAAAAGATGGAAAGGAAGATTCACATTTTATTGAATAAGACCCTGCAATTATACATATAAGCTTCAATGCTTGAACAAGGTTTCTAAAAGCAAAAGTAGATACAAAAAAGGATGGTTCATCACAATTCAAGAACTTGTTCATTTCTCAGGAAAGATTGGGTCAATGAAAGAGTGATACATAGGATCAGATCTCCAAAGAAGAGCCATGTGAAGATGAGAAGGAGTGAGTCGATGAATCTCTTCAACAAGCCAGATAGTAGCTTCAGCTTTAGTAGGATGAATGATAGAATCCAACCTCTGTTCTTCAGAATCAGTACCGAATCGTGATTGATCCCATCGTTGTAAGAGAACATTCGTGAGGTAATGTAGAGGCTGACCATAAAGCTGTTTCATTGAAATGCTTAATCCAACCCAGCTTGTGAACGGAATCAACGAGCCACGATTCGTCGGGATTGGTACTTGCTTCATGTAGTCTTGATACATCTCTGCTCTTCTCAGCAACGAACCTGACTCAAAAAATTTCAGAGCATTTTTGTAAAAATCAAAACTTTTGAATCAAAATGGTGAGAAAGGAAAGAAACAAGGGACCATTGAAATCGTGTACCTTCATCAGCGACGTCTCTGTGAGAAGTATCGAGCGGTGAAAAGCCATCGCTGATCTCAGCATCGACGTCAGATGAACCGGAATCACCTGATGGTCGTAGTTCCATTGTCATTGAGCTTTGCATGGTCACTGTCGAGCAGTTAGATTTTGACGGCGTAGAAAGCAGAAAGGTACGAAGACGATGACCACACGAGGTTCCTTAAAATTAGGGTTTTTAGAGGAAGAAGACGAAGAGAATGACTTGTACACGTGTCAGTAAAAATCGTCACTTGTCAGATGTGGGGTAAACCAAAAATCTAAACGCTAAATTAAATTAAATCGAACCGGGGTTGTACCAATTAACGAACCGACCCGACCCGGCACAAAGCAGCAAGCTTTAGGTCTAAAAGATTCGAACTTTGATCGGAAAAACAGGAGAGAAGTCTGCGTTTAGATTCAAACGGAACAAAATGCTCACTAAGCTTAGGATTAGTAAGCTTGTTTCGTATACTTTACCTCGGAGAATCTTCCAACGGAGGTTTCTGGTAACGAATAACACTGCAGAGGAGTCGCCGATTGTTGCCGCAGAGTCACCGGAGCTACCGTCTTGGATTAAAGACTTTCTATCAAACAAGCCTTCTTCTTCATCGAGTTCGGTTTCCAAAGATGATGAAGATTTTGTTATCCCTTCTTTGGCGAATTGGGTCGAGAGCCAGAAGTTTAGTCGTCAACAAGTCTCAGAGGGAAATGTAGTGAAGAAACCAGTGGAAGATATTGATAAAGTTTGCGACTTTTTGAATAAGAAGGACACGTCTCATGAGGATGTTGTTAAAGAGTTGAGTAAATGCGATGTGGTGGTTACAGAGAGTTTGGTTTTGCAAGTTCTAAGAAGGTTTAGTAATGGTTGGAATCAAGCTTACGGGTTTTTCATTTGGGCAAATTCACAAACAGGTTATGTGCATTCAGGTCATACTTATAATGCAATGGTTGATGTGTTGGGGAAATGTAGGAATTTTGATTTGATGTGGGAATTAGTCAATGAGATGAACAAGAATGAAGAATCTAAGCTTGTTACGCTTGATACGATGAGTAAGGTTATGAGGAGATTGGCCAAGTCAGGGAAATATAATAAAGCTGTTGATGCTTTTTTAGAGATGGAGAAGAGTTATGGTGTGAAAACAGATACTATTGCTATGAACAGTTTGATGGATGCACTTGTGAAAGAGAATAGTATAGAGCATGCTCATGAAGTTTTTCTGAAGCTTTTCGATACAATCAAGCCGGATGCGCGGACATTCAACATTTTGATTCACGGTTTTTGTAAAGCTCGGAAATTTGATGATGCTAGAGCGATGATGGATTTGATGAAGGTTACTGAGTTCACTCCTGATGTTGTTACTTACACTAGCTTTGTGGAAGCTTATTGCAAGGAAGGGGATTTTAGGAGGGTTAATGAAATGTTGGAAGAGATGCGAGAGAATGGGTGTAATCCTAATGTTGTGACTTATACTATTGTGATGCATTCTTTGGGTAAATCTAAACAAGTAGCTGAAGCTTTAGGAGTGTATGAGAAGATGAAAGAAGATGGTTGTGTTCCTGATGCTAAGTTTTATAGCTCATTGATACATATTTTGTCGAAGACTGGTAGGTTTAAGGATGCAGCTGAGATATTTGAGGACATGACGAATCAAGGAGTTCGTCGTGATGTTTTAGTCTACAATACCATGATTTCCGCTGCGCTTCATCACTCACGAGATGAGATGGCTCTACGTTTGCTTAAAAGGATGGAGGATGAGGAGGGGGAATCATGTAGTCCAAACGTTGAGACTTATGCTCCATTGTTGAAGATGTGTTGCCATAAGAAGAAAATGAAGCTACTTGGAATATTATTGCATCACATGGTGAAAAACGATGTTAGTATCGATGTTTCGACATATATTCTTCTCATTAGAGGGTTATGTATGAGCGGGAAAGTTGAAGAAGCTTGCTTGTTCTTTGAGGAAGCAGTACGAAAAGGAATGGTTCCTAGAGATAGCACTTGCAAAATGTTGGTAGATGAGCTTGAGAAGAAAAATATGGCAGAAGCAAAACTCAAGATTCAGAGTTTGGTTCAATCGAAAACAATGATTGATTCTCACAGTCCTTTATCTGTTTCGTAGAGATTAGAGTTTTGGAGCCTTGGCTCAAAGTTTTGTTTTCCTTTCTGTTGAATGATACTCTTATACTATGTTAGATCTCAAATCATGTGACCTTTACTAAAATGAAATGAATCAATTTGTCACAAGTTTTCATGTCTTAGATCCGGTTTATAAATAGTAACGGGAACCAATTGAGCGATAATTTGAACCCGGTATGATCCGGTTTTGTGAGATTTCCGGTTTAGTATAAAGCAGAAAAGGGTTTTACAAAGTCGAAGCCTTTAAAACTAAGTTTCTTCTTCTTCTTCCTTGCGCCGGCGGGTTCACTATCTCTCTTCTCTCTCTCAAAAACCCTACTCAAGCACAAGCTTCTTCAATCTTCTCCGTAATCAACAGTAAGTTTTCTTCTATTCCTTCTCAAAGGGTTTGTGTCAATAGAATGATAAACCCTAATTTTGTTCATGGTTATAATCTTAAGTCCTTAGATAAAGTATCGAACTTTATTGTCATATAGAAGGTAACGGAACCAGTTATGGAATCTCTCTTTGCGTTGGTGACTTATAAACCCTAGTTTCTGTGATTCGCCAAGTTTTTTTTTTACCCAAAGGTATAAAAGTCTGAACTTTTTTGATTCTGAATCTAATTTTGTTTGTTGTTATCGAATTTTGAGTAGATGTCATTGGAAGAGGATATAGTATCAGATGATGAGATGAACATGATTGATGAGGATGATGCTACTGACTCCGAAGCGGAGTCTCTTTCGGATTCGGATACAGAGAACGAGATCACCGAGAAATTGGCTGAGCCTACGAAGACTGCGATATACAACAGAGATGGGTTGCTTGATAAGCTTCAAGATATTAGCTGGCCTGAAGATGTTGATTGGACTCATAAGCTTACTGTTGAGATTGACCAGGGAGGAGCTGTGGATGTAAACGATGACCTTGCGAGAGAGACGGCGTTCTACACTCAAGCGCTTGAAGGGACAAGAGAAGCGTTTGGTAAACTCAATGAAATGGGTGTGAATTTTCTCAGGCCTGCGAATTACTATGCGGAGATGGTGAAATCGGATGTTCATATGGAGAAAGTGAAGTCTCGGCTTTTGCATGAGAAGAAACAGATTGAGGAGTCTGAAGAGAGGAGGAAGGCTAGGGATAATAAGAGAATGGCTAAGGAAGTACAGTCTCAGAAGATGAAGGAACGTGCGAAGGAGAAGAAGGATAACATTGAGTCTGTGAAGAAGTGGAGGAAACAGAGGCAGCAGAGTGGGTTTAGTGATAAAGCTGGTGAGCCTGAACTTGATTTCGAAAGTGGAAAGAGTTTCCAGAGAGGAGGAGGTAAGAAAAGACCAGGTGTGTCTCCCGGAGATCGATCAGGAGGTAAAGGAAGGCCTACTTCGAGGATGGGCAACAAGAAGAGGGAGTTTCGGGATTCCAAGTTTGGTCATGGTGGTAGGAAGGGTTTGAGCAAGCAGAACACAGCAGAGACGACAAACGATTTCAAAGGCGGTTTCCGTGGTGGAAAAGCTAGCGGAAACAAGAGGCAGAAGAGGTAAAAGGTTTGATTATCTAAACCCACTTCAAAACTACTATAAACTATTTGTCTTCTTTGTTTTTTTTAAGAACATGTATTTTGTTTTGGAAACCCTGTGGTAAGGGTCTTAGAACCAATACAATTTTGTACTAGTGATTACTTGAATTAACAAAGTCCCTTGTTTGAAGTCTCATAGTTAACACTTGAAGTTGAAACTTTATATGATAGAAATACAACAAAACAAAGCTTAGAGCATACAAAAAAAAAATCCTGAAACCAGTAGCAACCCTAGGAAGTTTTATTCTGGAACTGGAACCAGACTTGGAACATATGCATAACCGCAAACAAAAGGCCTATTATCACTACACAAATCACATCGTCCTGCATCAATTTGTTTCTTCACTATTCCATCTTTACTAATCATGCAAACGCTAACGCAAACATCATCATCGGTTTCCTCTTCGGTCTCTTGCTCACACCATACCATGATATTATCGTTCTTGTCAATGAAATAACTTGGATGAGTGAGATGTTGATCAGTATGTAATGTCGGGAGATCAGGGCTAGTCACGTCTACGTACTTGGTCCATGAGACTACCTCATCGCTCAATTTGTTTGTGATCCAAACTTCGATCTTCATTGTTTCTCCACTTTGATGTAACAAAGAAAGCCTATCTCCTCTTAAACTCGATAAGGCTGCCGTGTCTAATACATTACATTCGAATGGAAGATTGCAAACGATTTTGAATGTCTCTGTGGAGAAATCAAAACTCTGGATGAAAATTTCGGGTCTATTATTCCAATGTGCAATCCAATACATGTTTCCTTTCACCGACACACCTTTACAAGGTGGATCTATAGACCAATCCAAACGAGTATCATCAACAATTCTCCATGAATCAGATTTGAAATCATATATCTGAATCTTCGGTTCATAAGACCCCGCGATTTCACTCTCGTCTTCAATCTCTCCATCGAAAATCCTTAGAAGTTTGTACTCATCACGACATACATTGTCATATCCAAAACCATAGAAATCATTACTCGAATAAAAATCCATTGGTTCGATCCATTTGACTCGACTCAAAAACGGGTTCCAAACCGCGAGTTTGTAGCTTCTTGATCGTTCGTTCTTGCATCTACATAACAATAATCCATCACAATGGACCATAGTGGAGATTTGAGCTACATTGTCGAACTCTTGCGGGATTGGTGAAGATGAACGAGCTCCTTTCACTGGATCGATGATCTGAACAATACGATCGATTCTTATGAAACGTTCTTGTTCTTGAAAAAGATCCAAGTATTTGTAGATGAATCTCTTGTCCTTCAAGAGAGCAAACCATTGTTTACACGTCAATTTGAATTGCGTCAAATATTCGACTGGAATCCTACAACATATTTCTTCTATTATATCAATAGGAAGCAACGAACGTTCACATGAAGCCATGCAAAAACAAATTGAGAAAAAAAATCAGAAAATTTATGACAAGTGGTCTTGCTTCTTATACTACGTCGTGAATGGATGGTAATAAACAATTAAATGTTACCTCTAGTTTTTTTTTTTTGAGAGAATGGTTTTTATCCGTATATGGCTTATTACAAGTTTCCTCCTTTTTCGAGTTTGGTTTGAGGTCTATATTGAAGATGAGATACTAAAAATTGAGGTAAATTCTTTAGTGTGAAGGAAAATTAGTAAATACGATACGTTTGGAATTGTTTACTACTAAAAAAAAAATTGTTTTAGACCAAGCCAGTCCGACAAAAAGGCGTGTGAATCATAAGAAGTATCACATGATGCTAGACATAAAAGATTTTTCAAACATGACAAAACAAATTGTGAGTGTCTTAGTCATGCCATTTGAAGTAGAACGAAACTTAGTGATGAGACACGTAACATCAGTGAGAATCAAGATCTAACTTCGGACTTATCGTACGTACCACGTCCACCTAAGTGTTATCCATATCTACTACATGTCTATCTTCATTCAATTTTTTTTTTGCATTAACTTGTAAACATAGTGCATAATAATTAGAATCAAGATTTGAATCCAATTCGCTTACTAAATCCTAAATGTTAAAAGCATACATGTTTTTCAAATCCTACTTTTAGGTGCTAAGTTTTTTTTCTAAGGTAGTTAGAGATTGTTAGATTTTATATCATTGAACTGATCATCAGTCTCTATACTAACTTCTAGATCTCATTGAATGTTTACTCAATTTTTTTTAATTTTTTGTTTGGATAATCGTCTGCTCGTGGTTTTGATGCGTACGAACACTCGTCACCATGCATGTCAAGCTCTCCTTCCTATATAAACTAAAACCACCCATTATTGTCCTCAAAAACAAACACATCAACAAAACAACAAGAAAAAATGGCAATAACCAACAAATTAATCATAACACTTCTTCTCCTTATCTCCATAGCTGTCGTCCACTGCTTATCCTTCCGTGTGGAGATCGACGAGTTCGAGCCACCACAGCAAGGAGAACAAGAAGGTCCCCGTCGCCGTCCTGGTGGTGGCTCTGGCGAGGGATGGGAGGAAGAGTCGACGAATCATCCATACCACTTCAGGAAGCGGAGTTTCAGTGATTGGTTCCAGTCAAAGGAAGGTTTTGTGAGAGTGCTGCCTAAGTTCACAAAACATGCACCGGCTCTCTTCCGAGGAATCGAGAACTACAGATTCTCGTTGGTGGAGATGGAGCCAACAACTTTCTTTGTGCCTCACCATTTGGATGCCGATGCTGTTTTTATAGTCCTACAAGGTAAAGGAGTGATCGAGTTTGTGACGGATAAAACAAAAGAATCGTTCCACATAACTAAAGGTGATGTGGTAAGAATCCCTTCTGGTGTCACCAACTTTATCACCAACACTAACCAGACGGTTCCTCTCCGCCTCGCCCAGATCACCGTCCCTGTCAACAATCCCGGCAACTACAAGGTTCATATTTATTGTTCTATTAGTCATTCTTATGTATCTTTTATACCAAGATCAGTAGTATATAGTTATAGCGTGAGCATAGAGGTTTGTTTTAGTGATGTTGTTGTGTTATTACTCCGGTTTTGCATGTTGTTAAGACCAAAAAAAACAAAAATAGTGACATCGTTGTGTCACCATTCGGAGTTATCCGAGTTATTGCGTAATGTTCAGAAAATAACTAACATTGTTTAATCTTGAATTTTCACAGGATTACTTCCCTGCTGCATCCCAATTTCAGCAATCCTACTTCAATGGGTTTACCAAAGAAGTCCTCTCTACCAGTTTCAACGTATGCTATTCTTCCCTAGAACATGTTATGAATTTCTTATTAAATCAGGCACATACTAAGGATTGGAAGAATTTATTTTTTTTGGTATAGGTGCCGGAAGAATTGCTAGGGAGATTGGTTACGAGATCAAAAGAAATTGGTCAAGGGATTATCCGAAGAATTTCTCCAGACCAAATCAAGGAACTTGCTGAGCACGCTACATCTCCTTCAAACAAACACAAAGCCAAAAAAGAAAAGGAGGAAGACAAAGACCTAAGAACGTTGTGGACTCCTTTCAATCTCTTTGCAATAGATCCAATCTACTCCAACGACTTTGGTCATTTCCACGAGGCACATCCTAAGAATTATAATCAACTGCAAGACCTTCACATAGCCGCCGCTTGGGCTAACATGACACAGGTTTACATTCAAAAATTCTTATATCTTGTGGTATGATGTATCAATTGGTTTAATTACTAGCTAATCGAAAAATCGGGTTGTGTAATACATGCAGGGATCCTTGTTCCTTCCTCATTTTAACTCTAAGACCACATTTGTAACGTTTGTGGAGAATGGTTGTGCCCGCTTCGAGATGGCTACTCCTTATAAATTCCAAAGAGGGCAACAACAATGGCCAGGACAAGGACAAGAAGAAGAAGAAGATATGAGTGAAAACGTACACAAAGTTGTGTCACGAGTGTGTAAAGGCGAAGTTTTTATCGTTCCGGCAGGTCATCCATTCACTATACTCTCGCAAGATCAAGACTTTATCGCGGTAGGGTTTGGTATTTATGCGACCAACAGCAAAAGAACGTTCCTTGCAGGTAAAGAAAAGGGTTTCAACAGATAGTTCTCTAAAATTATATTTTTGAGTTTCTCCCACTCTAAAAGGTATATTGTTTGGTTGGGTTTAGGGGAAGAGAATTTGCTGAGCAACCTCAACCCGGCGGCAACTAGGGTAACCTTTGGTGTTGGAAGTAAAGTCGCGGAGAAACTGTTCACGAGCCAAAACTATTCCTACTTTGCACCTACGAGTCGTAGCCAACAACAAATTCCAGAGAAACACAAGCCATCGTTTCAATCAATCTTAGACTTTGCTGGTTTTTGAAAATGCTTTTTTACAGTCCTAAGAAAGGAAAGAGTTTAAGAGTTTAATATAATCTTTGTGAAGATATGCAATAAAATATGGTAACGCTCTGCATGTAACTTCTATGTACTGGTTTCTTGAGTTGTAAATTTTTATGTGACAGTTTTAATAAAACCAACGGTTTAGTTATAACCCATAATTTAATGCATGTTATCTATATCAGCTATGTCTATATCCGAATTTTTATACTAACTTGTGAACCCATAAATAGTCTCACAAGTCATCCATTTACTTTAGTCTCACTTGTTGATGGCTACGAGTCCTAGCCATAAACAAACTCCAGAGAGACGCGAGCCATATATGGTTCCAATCAATATTCTTCAAATTTTTCGGATTTTGAGAATCCGTTTAGAGTCTAAGAAAGAAAACGTTAGATACAGTTGTGTCTATCGAATTTTTTGAGCCATTGTTTTTGTTGTGACGGCTCTGTTTTATAAATAACATAACCGGATGGTTTGGTTATGGTGTGGATCTTTTCGACAAACAGGTGAACAAAAAAAGAAGATTTTGTTACTTCCTTAACTTTTATTTAACGATGCAATAAACCTCAAATCAATCCATTTTTTTCTCAAAATCTTCACATAAAAAAATTAAAAACGAAAGTCTTAATAAACAATATATAAAAAGGACCAAAAGTAAATAGCTAGCTGATAATGAAAACTAATGGTGTTGAAGATATCTTCATGGAGAGTATTTGGTGGTAGAAACAACTTTAAATTCGACTTCTACTTTCAAAGAGCCTTCTTTGTCCAAATAAGCCTCCCCGGAGTTTAGCTAATGACACAAAGTCAAGCCAACCCCAACTTTGACTGGTAGGTTTCTGGTAGCAACGGTATACATCACAATATCTAATCTCATCAAACCGACCAAGTTAAAACCAAAACAATGACAATAAATGGGCCTTATAACAAAAGCCCATTTCATGCAATAGCTCGTATTTTTTAGCTTATGTCTAAAATACCCCTGAGATCATGTGGAATTTACCCAATCATCCTTCTTCTCCGTAAGAGTAAAAAACGAACAAGGCTTGTTCTCCAAGACGCTTTTTAATAAGCTCTCTCTCACAACGCCGGATCTGTAGACGGAAGATGGAGTGTGTATTCGGTCTTGTTGGGAATGGATTCGCCATCGTTGCTGCTGATACATCGGCGGTTCATAGTATCCTTCTTCACAAAAACAACGAAGACAAGATCATGGTACTTGACTCACACAAGCTTGTTGCTGCTAGTGGCGAGCCTGGTGACCGGTAATTTCCTCCTCCGATACTCTTCTCTCTCTCTGTAGCTCTGTAATTTAGCGGTGGAGGTAGTAATTTTGACTGTCTTCGGATTTTGGGATTGATTAGGGTTCAGTTTACGGAGTACGTTCAGAAGAATGTGTCCTTGTACAAATTCAGAAATGGAATCCCGTTGACTACCGCCGCTGCTGCCAATTTCACTCGCGGAGAGCTCGCTACTGCTTTGAGGAAGGTAAGCTCTTCTTCTTCTTCTTCTTTTAGCTCTGCCATTAGGGAACGGTTTTGGTTATTTGGTCTTGTGGTCATAGAACTATGCGAGATTTATGAATTTATGTTTTTTTATCTTAAGCCTTATGTGCCTGTGATAATTGAATGTTAAAGCAATTTTAAGTTTGTAAGAATGATATTGTAAAGCTTGAATTGAAGCTTCCCTCTGTGATGTTGTGGTTATGATAACATTAAGGTTGCTGATAAACTCATATGGCCTTTGCTCTGGATTTCCTTGTTTATGATTGGCTACTTATTATTGATGGCGGAAAATTTGAGATATCTCTGTGTGTTTTCTTTATGCTCCATTGAATCAGAATCCGTATTCGGTGAATATCCTGATGGCTGGCTATGACGATGAGTCTGGTGCATCACTTTACTACATCGACTACATTGCAACTCTTCACAAAGTCGACAAGGGAGCTTTTGGTTACGGCTCCTACTTCTCCCTCTCCACGATGGACAGGCATTACCGCAGTGACATGTCTGTAGAAGAAGCCATTGAACTAGTTGACAAATGCATACTTGAGATCCGGTCAAGACTCGTTGTTGCACCACCAAACTTTGTGATCAAGATTGTTGACAAAGATGGAGCTCGTGATTACGCTTGGCGTCAGTCCGTAAAGGATGTCACAACTGCTGTTGTCTGAGTTGGTTTTGTGTTTGGTTTTCAGATGTTATGTGTCTGTGACATTTGCTTTTGATTTTAAGTCGGGAGTTAGTGTTTTGACACTTTTTAATCGTTGAGCATCAATAGTGTTTGCGATTCCATAAAAATGATGATGTATTACTTCAACAACACAAAATAAATCTCACTCGAAACAGAGAACAGTATACACAAAAGCTTATTCCACAAAGCAATGACCAAATAAATGGTTTCTTTCTATAATCAACGATGCATAAATCAAATCACATAAGGAATGCAAAGAAACAAAAGGAATCATCAGTAGAATTTGAGAGCTACGAGGGCGATGCTGAAGAAGAGAAGAGATGGTGAGAGTGCGTAGGCGGATGAAGGAGTCTCAGAAGGTCGACTGGTGCTTCCTCCGTCGTCTGATGTTGGAGCTCCACCGTCGACGGATGGTGTAAATGGTCGGGTTGTATCAGACTGTGGTGTCTGAGCTGCCGGAGTTGGCTCTGGAACAATTGGATCCGTCTCTGGTCCTGGAGACATCGATGGTCCAAATGTAGCAGCAGGTCCTATTACCAAAACAGAATTTTTTATATCAGTTTATCTTCCAAGAAACCAATTATGTGATTAATTGAGATAATAATGTCATTGATTGTTTACCAGGAGCAGCAGCTGGAGCAATATTGGCTGTAAAAAGATGGAAGATCAAAACATTTGTTAGATAATAGATTCAAGCAAGTTTATTAAATGTAATGATTAGAGGGGAATGATTTGGTTTTATTTACCTTGGCATTGAAGAGGGACTCTAGGCATGTTACAAGCACGGGGAAGTGAGACAGCGGTTGTGCGGTTAATAGGAATATTGAAAGGAACAGTTCCAGTGACAATTAGACAAAGACATCCCATTCCTCCGGTGGTCAAAGACCTCAGCGAGTTACAACAATCAGACGACGGCGAAGTTCCATTGCTGCTACTGTTGGTTATGAAGCCCATACAAGGACTCACGGTGGTCATCATTGATGGAGTACATTGGCTTAGAGGTTGTTGTTGACCACGAATCGGCAAAGCTAGCACTGCGATCATCGCCACCACAAGGGAAATAATCTTCGACATTGTTGGATAGATTAAGCTTTGATTGTTTGTTGTATTCTTTTGGAAGTTTAAAGCTTTGTGGTTTTGTGTTTGAAGTGTGATGAGAAGGAAGCAATTGTTGGATTTGGTTTTATAGATTGGAGAGAGTGGAGGGAAGATAAAAGAAGTGAGTATAGGTCAACTACTAATAACTAACTCATGTTGGTTTTTGTTAATTGGGGTCGTTGGTGGAAGTGAATTGGCCAATGGGATGCGTACATGTGTATGTGAGGATTGTGGTAGATACATGTCTTGTTATTGTATTAGATGAACCACTCTCTCACGGTTGTTCTGTTTTGGTAACTTAACAAGAGATCAAAGAGATTCCATTCCATTACTATCATGTTGAGTTATGACAAAAAAAGGTACAGCTTACAAAACAAGACATGCATGTGCTCTCATCCTCTCAATAAAGCACATAGCAATGAAAACAATCAAAATATTGTTTGGTTAACAAGACATCCATTTACAATTAAATGAAAGACTCTATTGCAAAATCTTTACTTTTATTCATTGCTATTACTTTATTAGACGTCCACCAAAAGTCATTTATTTAGTTTGTAATGTTTTTTGCCATTTAGTACCATTGACTCAAAATCATTCTTGGCTACTGATTTTCTTAGTTTCATTGTAGGTCGTATTCGGATTTTTAGTATTATCTTCTTCTTTACGGTATATAATTCAACTTTTCTTAGTTTCAAAACACGGCAACCAGATGACTAAAATAACTCACCATTGATTCAAAAATCAACATAATTTGGTCTAGAACGTCAAAAGACTTGTAAAAGATGATGTACTAACTGAGAATTTTCGACACCTGTTATTGGTCAAGTCAATAATACAAAACAATTATGTATTATTGTGTAGATATAGCAAAACTCCATAAACCTTAATCAAAGGAAGTAGTTCAACAACCAAAGCCTAGACCGTCACAAAGACCACCGACCCCAAATATTACAAACGGACCAGTTCTCTGTTCACAACACAACACTCATCATTTTGTCCGAATCTGAACAAAACAAACCAAAAACTGTTAGAAAAGTAGGAAAGAGTTGGTCACCCAAATTAAGCCACCTTTGCTTCCTCAATTCCTTATTTATACCATCAAAAGACTCCACAATATCCAAATCAAACATAACAAAAACCAACAAAACAAACTCAAAAGGATTCTTCTTCAAACACAACATCTTCAAGAAAACATGAAAATGGAAATGGGTTTAGTGTTCCTTACAGTTTTTATGGCTGTGATGTCTTCTACAATGGTCTCTGCTCAGTCAAGCTGCACAAACGCGTTGATTAGCATGTCGCCGTGTCTCAACTACATAACTGGAAACTCTACCTCTCCTAATCAGCAATGCTGTAATCAGTTGAGTAGAGTAGTCCAGTCTTCTCCTGACTGTTTGTGTCAAGTCCTTAACGGTGGAGGCTCTCAGCTTGGGATCAATGTTAACCAAACACAAGCTCTTGGTCTGCCTAGGGCTTGTAATGTTCAGACTCCTCCTGTCAGTCGCTGTAATACCGGTAAGACTTTCAAAACATAGGTTAGTGAAGATTGTTCCAATCCTAGTTCTTGCGAATCTTACGCGGAATTCTGTTTTTGCAGGTGGTGGTGGTGGTGGTTCTACTTCTGACTCTCCTGCAGAATCACCAAACTCTTCAGGTAAATGACTTAAAACAGATATAAAGAAGAAACACCAATTTCAATACAGTCTTTATGTTATCTAATGCATCCATATCGGGAATTTATTTTAGGACCAGGTAATGGATCGAAAACCGTACCAGTAGGAGAAGGAGACGGACCCCCATCGTCTGATGGAAGCTCTATCAAGTTCTCATTTCCTCTTATTGCCTTCTTCTCCGCGGTTTCCTACATGGCAATCTTCTGAGTTACTATTTTCCCATACGCTTTTGTGCCACTCAGATTGCATTCTTTATTTGTCCCTATTTATTCACATTTCGTTGTGATTTTGTGTGATGTATTTTATGCTCTGTAAATCCCTACTCTCCGGGTGATATTGCTTTGTTGTACCAACGGAGAGCATTTTGGATCTCTTTACCTTTTATAATAAACATTACTTTCCAGAACACAGTTTGAAGAACAGACCATTTAGCTCTCTCAACAAATATCAAGTTTAGATGGCAGCAATCTAACTGTTTTGGGTTCAAAACTCAAGAGCCAGAGATGGCAAATAGAAAAAGATATCCCAAAGACTTGTTTCACTTTGCATGAAACAAAACATCCTATAGAATATGACAGACTTTAGGCGGCACGCAACAATCTAGCCTTAATTATGAAACATGAAACCTTATGAGGGATAAACTTTTCAAGTTAGATATGAGAAGAACCAACCTTCAACCGCTATATGCAATGGGAAGAAACCAACAGAAGACAGCAATATCCACACCGGAACCACGCGCACATACTATTCACATACGAAAAGCAAGAATCCTGATAAGTTAAAATCAAATACTGCATTTAATAAAAGGTACAAGAGAGAATTTGAGATCAATACTTCCTCTCTCGTTATGAACAAGAGCCGAAACATGTGAAATGATGCATTACGTTTGTTTCCATACCTCAAACTTTAGTTGACAAGAGCCATGGTTTGATCATCGGAGTCTTTACAGCACAAGCTAAATGAAAGTAAGAAACTTCCTCACCATAGTTAGAGCTGAAGATAATTGAATTAAGAACCGCTAGTCTCCCTGAAACATCATCTAAAGAACTTCAACCTGTAACAACAACAAGAAAACGAGAAGAAGATGACCATGAGGGCTTGTGTTCTTCGCATACTACCCCCATTCACAGTTTTTGCAAACGTTTGCCACATTTAAGAACCAGAAAGTATCAAGTCTCTAAATCCTGTGAATGCAATGCAGGCTCTCTGCCCTTCTCTAAGCGTTGAATAGGCATTGATTGTTTGTAATCGAATGGAGATGATGCAAATCTTAGCAATAAGATATAATATATTGATCTTAATTCACCTTCCAAAAGACCAAGAGACGTGAAGCAAAGCTAATGAACAGTTTCGATTTATCATTAATTGAAAACCACCACATTGCACAACAACTTTGTTGTCACTATGTTATATATATAATGTTACAGAAGAAAAAATGATGAAAGATGATACAACAATTTAGGTACTAAGAATGCGACCGAGATCGCACAAACTCCTCGAGTTTTTCCCAGACTTCTAATGCAGCAGCTCGGTCTTGATGCCGCTTATTCTTGCTAATCTGATTAGTTCAAAAAACACAAAAGAAGTTCCTTGTTTCAGTTAAATCATATCTCAATGATAACTCTAACATAACAGCAAACAAAAAAGGTGTCAAATCTCTCACCGAGATGATCTTTACATTCCACTGCTTCACCGTCTTGGCTGATTCGATACTATCATCTTCAAACCGCAAGAAGAATCCAATAACTGCAAACAATAGACAAACTGTCAGCTAAAACCACTCAAAACAAAAACCAAAAGATTTGAACTTTTCAGCATCTAATACTCCAACAATCATATTTCCTTACTCTTATTGAATATCTCAACATGATCCTTAAAAGGCCAATCTTTAAACTGCCAATCCTTCCCCAATACAAAAACCGCAACAACACGATCCCAATCATCAGGCTTCAAAGCAGAAGGCTTATCCCTAACTTCATAAGCAGTCACAACTCTCTCCCTATCTCTACTAAACTTCTTCTGAACCGTAATACAATCAGGCTTCAACCCCTTCATCTCCTTAGCCTTAACATCATTAGGTATATAAACACCATCTTCAAGAAACTCTTTAACGTTATATATAGTAATCAAAGTCTGAAACGCACTCGGGACAAGAATAATCGGCACACCTTCACCAATCTTCCCAGCTTTAAAATGAAGCTTAGATTTAGGATTAGCATCATAACCATTATCATCACCACCACCACTACTAAACCCTACAATACCTCTTTCTTCAGCTCCCATTAACCTACTCTTAGCAACTAATCCATCTTTCCTCTGATGAGACTCAATCCTCTGTCTCTCTTCTTCTCTCTTGGTAGAATTCACCAGCACACTATAGAAATCTCGATTCTTACACTGAAGAATCGCGTCACGGCTCTTCAATGGACGTTCGTTGGATCGAATCAGCATAATGTAATCAACATCTTCACCGGATTTACCGAAATCTTCAACCTCCATATCTGCAATCGCGTTTTCGCGCGATACAAAAGCTGAATTGTCTTGATCTGGTCGATACTCTTCGTTCTGCTTCTGACTCTGTGCGTTTTGCTGTTGAAGCAAGAGGAAATCAATAGAATCTGAAGAAGCGACTCTTCCGGTGAGGTAATCGAGGAGAGGTTTCCGATCTGGTAAAGTAACCGCCGGGACTGAGTTTTTGACTGTTGATTGCATATACTCTCCATGTTTCAGTTGTTGATTCTTCACGTAGTGTACTAATGCTTCTAGTGTGTAGAGACTTCCACTTTTTGATCGGTACGCAGTCTCCGTCGCGCATGGAAACGAATATTCCGATCCGAATCTGTAATTAGCTCCAACTCTCTCGATTTTATCAATGTCTCCTCGGATTGTGAATTCTTTCAGGACTGATAATGGATCCATGGTTTCACAAATAGAGATTGGGTCTTTGATTTCGATTTTTAGGGTTTATGCGTGTGACGAAGCTTGCACAGAGAGACAGACTCTTGAAGAAGAAAGAGTGATTAAAACCACAATGGGTAAGTTAGTAATTTCCGTAAGTACCGAAAGATGCGAAAAGGCCCAAACCAATAATGGGCTTTTTCAAGCCTAATAGAATAATCTCTTTCGTGTATCAGTAAACGGTTTTTGGAAAATATGGCTACATAAGGTACAATATAAAATTACAAAAAAAAAATAGTATATAATTGACATAGTAATTAGTATAACTAAAACGTGTAGCCTTAAAAATTAGGGTGTATTGGCAAAATAGTCATTTTTTCAAACTTAATTAGGAAAGTAGTCATTTTACTATTCATAATTTGCAAAGTAGTCACTTTTCACTGTTTGATTCGTACACTTGGATTGTACATCACTTTTAGTGTACAAATGTAAAGTGTACGCTGTGTATTTTTTATATACATTTGTACACTAAAAGTGGTGTACAATCTAAGTGTACGAATCAAACAGTGAAAAGTAACTATTTTGCAAATTATGAATAGTAAAGTGACTACTTTTCCAATTAAGTTTTAAAAAGTGACTAATTTGCAACTTAACTTTTTTATAGTAATACGAAATATAGTGTATTTTATAATGGCTACATCTTGGCTTTCGATTAAGTCAAACAAAAATAACAGCTAATTGTTCATATTATAAAGAAAATATAACACAAAACACACAGTACTATATATAGTACCAATTAGCAAGACTATGAAAAAACAAACAAAATTGAAAGGATCAAAACAAAACACATAGGATTCTTCTCCAACAAAGAAACATGAAGATGGGAATGGTGTTTGTGTTTGTGTTGCTTACAGTTTTCATGGCTGTGATGTCTTCTACAAGGGTCTCTGCTCAGTCAAACTGCAAAAACGAGTTGAAGAAATCACTGAAGCCGTGTTTCAGCTACCTGACTTCTTCCTATCCTTCCTTGCCTGATGATTCGGATTGTTGTCCTTCGTTGCTGGACATATCCAAGACTTCTGTTGACTGTTTTTGTCAATACTTGAACAGTGGAGGCTCTATTCTCGATATCAATGCTAACTTCATACAAGCTCGTCGACTGCCAGAGATCTGTGGCGTTGACCCTTATCTTGCTAGTGTGTGTAACGAAGGTAAGAATTTCTTAACATCAATTTATGAAGAAACACCAATCCTATAGTATGTAGTCTTTATGTATATAGTGAATTTATGTTACAGGAGATGGATTGAAAAATATAATAGTAGGGTGATGGAGTTGCATGAGATGGAGAACTGGTTAGGAGGACATCAAACCTAGCGTGTGTCACAAACCGAAAGTATTTGAACTGATGTAATCGTTGTTTGTGTTTATTGTGTTGAACGAGTCTTTGTTTCAGTTGTGTCAATAATGTGTGTCTTCATTGGGTTAAGGAGCCAGCTTTTTAACTTTCTCATTCCTGGTTTATAGGAGTTACAACTCCCTCTCTTTGTACATTCTATTCAAGATAGTGAAAAAGCCAAAAAGAGGCAATTTTAATTGCCCAAAGAAAAGTTACTCTCTATTTTGTGCGATGTAATTTATGCTGTATGATTTCTTACTCCCTAAAGTGATATTTCTTTGTACCAACGGAGATCTTTTTACCGTTTACAATAATCATTAACTTCCATAACACAATTTGAGAAGGTAGTAATCGAAATGTTTTGGGTTCAAACTCAAGAGCCGGAGATAGTACTACAAAACGATATCCAAAAGGAAACAAAGCAAACAATCTATCGTTATGAAACATAAAGACCTAATGTGAGATAAGCTCTTGAAGTTAGATATAAGAAGAATAAAAACTTTCAAGGAATGTATGCAATGAATGTTTTTAATGATTTTATCCCCTTGTTTTCATTATCTTGATGCATTAACACACCATTTAGACTTCTTCAAGATAGCCTTTGCATTGAGTTCATCCATTTTAGGTGTTGGAGTGAGAACCATAAAGAAGAGAGGTTTTAGAGGATATTTGGTTCTTAAAAGACCAAACAATGACGGAATATGAAGGAAAGAACAAGAGAGATGATATGATATTATCCATAATCAATATGAAGTACTTGAAAGATCACGTCATATGAAGACTTTCCTTTGTGATATTGTTTTCGAGCCCTTCATCAAAGTCATAGGAAATTGAATTGGCTGTTCCAACGGTGGTGATTTCGGATCAAACGGAATAGCGGATCAAAAGTAATAGCCAAAATTAAAAATAGGCTCTCGGACATGACAAAACAATCAGGCATAAACGAACATGAGGAGATGATAATACGTTTTTTTATTCATCAGCAGCATTCATTTTGTCAAACAAAAAAATAAATAATACAAAACACGTTATATTATACAATAATCATCTCATGTTCCTTAATCAAACCAAATAACATACAAAATAACATTGCGAAACATATTGTATTGTTATATAGAATGATGCTGATGAATATAAAAAATGTATTACAAGACGTGGTTAAGATGATGTCCACTTTGTAGCCAAAACCAAACAAAATTGACATTAAAAATTATAGTAATACGAACTGTATTGTATTTAAATTATTATTTAATAATGGCTACAAGTTGGCTGTTGGTTAAGTCAAGGAAAAATAACAGCTAATTGTTCATATTATAAAACAAAATTGAACACAAAACACACAGTATTATATTATATATAGTACCAATTAGCTAGCAAGACTCTGAAAAACCAAACGAATCTGAAAAGATCATAACAAAACTCAAAAGATTCTTCTCCAACCACGTATTTCATCAAGGAAACATGAAGATAGGAGTGGTTTTAGTGTTGCTTACAGTTTTCGTGGTTGTGATGTCTTCTACAAGCGTCTCTGCTCAGTCGGACGAGGACGAGTGCTTGAAAGAGACAGGGCAGATGCAGTTGAATTGTTTCCCCTACCTAACTGATAATCGTATCCATACTCCTAGTTTCGCGTGTTGTTCTGAGGTGTATACAGTAGGCAAGACATATGTTGACTGCTTTTGTCAATTCATCAACAATGGAGGCCCTAGCTTCGGTATCGTTGTTTCCCAAAAACTTCTTGATCTGCCAGAGCTTTGTGGCGTTTATGGTGCCTGTGGCAACGGTAAGAATTTCAAAAACACTAGTTTATGAATAAACACCAATCTTCACTCTTCGCGAATTTATGTTATGTCCATGAAATTGATTGAAAAATCTGTGTACCAGTTGGTGATGGCGTTGTCCGTAACCGAAAGTATTTGAATTGATAGAGTCTTTGTTTCAGTTGAGTCAATAACGAAAGACATGGTCTTCCTTTCCTTGTGTTAAATTAAGGAGCCAGCTTTGCCACTTTCCCATTCCTGGTTTGTAGGAGTTACAACTCCATCTCTTTGTACATTCTATTTAAGATTATTAAAAAGCCACAAAAAGGCAATCTTAATTGTCTAAAGAAAAGCCACAAATCCAAATCTGAGACATGGGAAGGAGATGGTAAACTAAATGTTTCGGGTTCAAACTCAAGAGCCATAGATATAGTATGCACAAAACAGATATCCAAAAGGAAACAAATAACTTATGTCAACTTTATAAAATCCTATATTATAAAAAGAATTTTATCATTTTATGGGACAAAGCAATAATCTATCGTTATGAAACATTGAGACCTAATGTGAGATAAGCTCTTGACGTTAGTAGATATAAGAAGCACAAAATTTCAACGAATGCATGCAAAATGAAAAGTAATGTGTTGTGTTTTTAATGATTTACCTCCTTGTTTTCATTTAACTTGATGCATTAACATACCATTTAGACTTGTTTCGGCTACCTGACTAAATATAGCTCATACCTTTGTTGACTGTTTTGTCAATTCCTCAAGAGTGGAGGTTCTAATCTCGGTATCATCAATGTTAACCAAACACAAGTTCTTCGTCTGCCAGTAATTTGTTTTGGTACGGTGACACTTTTCTTGTCATTCAGTGTAATAACGGTATGAAGAAAGATCATCCTAGTACCGTAGTACGTAGTCTTTATGTTATCTGATGCATCCATAATATATCGTGAATTTATGTTACAGGAAATTGATTGAAAAATGTACCAGTAAGGTGATGGAGTTGCAGGAGATGCATAACGGGTTTAGGAGGACATCTAACCGAGCGTGTGTCACAATATATTGTGTTGAACGAGTCTTTGTTTCAGTTGTGTCAATAATGTGGTCTTCATTGTGTTAAGGAGCCAGCTTTCTCACTTTCTCATTCCTGGTATATAGGAGTTACACTCCATCCCTTTCTACATTTGAAAAAGCCTATAAGAGGTAATCAAAATTCAAAAGCGTTACTCTCTGTTATAATTTGGATTTAAGTTCTAAATCTGAGACCCATCATTAACCGATAAGAATAGGCCCAAATCATTAATGGGCCTTTCAATCCTAATAGAATCATCACTTCCAAATATTTACATTTGTTGCATTTTTTGTGTATATTATTAGATTATAGTAAGAGATTTATAAAACTAACAAAATTTTACATGATCATGGAATCACCAAGAATCTTCCTCCGGCCGTTCAATCTCTCCGATGCAGAAGACGTCTTTAAATGGGCCGGTGACGATGACGTCACACGTTACCTCCGTTGGGACTCCGTTAACTCCTTAGAAGAAGCTAAACAACACATCTTAAACAAGGCTATACCACACCCATGGCGCCGTTCCATCTCTCTCCTCCAAGACGGTCATTCGATTGGTTACGTATCCGTCAAGCCAGACTCCGGTGATGGTCGGTGCCGAGCCGACCTCGCATACGCTGTCGCTAAAGAGTTTTGGGGGCGGGGGATAGCCACAGCGGCGGTGAGGATGGCGGTTGAACAAGCTTTGGAGGATTTTCCGGAGGTGGTGAGGCTACAAGCGGTGGTGGAGGTGGAGAACAAAGCGTCCCAAAGGGTTTTGGAGAAAGCTGGATTTCGAAAAGAGGGTTTACTTGAGAAGTATGGTTTTAGCAAAGGAGTCATCAGAGACATGTTTCTCTATAGTTACGTTAAAGATGATTGTTTTGTGTGATAGTTAACGGTAAAAATAATGGAGAAAGTAACTAAATAATATCCGGTTTTTACCGTAATCTGAAATGTTACAATATCAAACGTACGTTAGGTTTGAAGAGATAAAGATGATTACGGCAACAAATGATGGTTGTCTACATGTTCTTGTCATGTCATAATTAAGTTTAAGTCGTGTCGTGTGTCTACGGTGACTCAACCACATATCTTTCTTTCTCTGAATTCTGTCTTGTTCGTGAAAATAATCTCTATAGTAGTAATCTTAACGTCATGAATTGGATAATGATATTGACGAAAATTTATATATGAATGTGAAATGTTAATGGCAAATATATCCATTCTTTTACAAGCTACGGTAATTAGTTTATTTTTTGATTTAAGATACTCCCGTTATTTCAAAAAAAAAAAAAAAAAAAAA
>Ga0041059_1000699_pt1 | contig 26151 bp, 24 predicted proteins | sample AraColnosormetaG_FD_56232 | JGI IMG/M metagenome (GOLD analysis project Ga0041059, IMG submission 56232) | Arabidopsis roots microbial communities from North Carolina, USA - Col MF nosort | ecosystem: Host-associated > Plants > Roots > Unclassified | place: USA: North Carolina | collected... | reverse complement strand
CCCCAATTTTCTCTCCCTATCCTCTCATTTTTGTAGTGCGCACTGAGAGAGACAAAAAAACAAAAAAAGATGGAGCCTTTGTTTTTAAGGTTTTCTTTATGTTGAGGACATTAGGCTAAGACAAAAAGCTCTGTTTTCTTTCTTTGTTGGATTTTTGGGTGTTGCTTGTTTGAAGAAATAAAGCTTTGAGTATCTCCAAGGTTTCCATTACAGAGACAAAAGGGGTATTTGAGCTTAGTTTCTCTGTTTATGTGTTTGTTGTGCTTTTAAATCGGGGTTTAAGGTTTATAGAAGTGGTGTTTCTGGTAACAGTTGAGACTTTTTGAGGGGATATTACAGAGTTCAGGAAATAAAAAATATAGAAATTTGTGTTTTGTGTTTAATGGGAACAAGAGCAGAACGCAAGGAAGATTTTGTTGGTGGGTTTGGATTTGGTGTTGTAGAAAATTCGCATAAAGACGTTATGGTGCTACCTCATCATCACTATTATCCATCATATTCATCACCTTCCTCTTCTTCTTTGTGTTACTGTTCTGCTGGTGTTAGCGATCCCATGTTCTCTGTTTCTAGCAATCAGGCTTACACTTCTTCTCACAGTGGTATGTTCACACCCGCCGGTTCTGGTTCTGCTGCTGTGACTGTAGCAGATCCTTTTTTCTCCTTGAGCTCTTCAGGTTTCAAGTTCTCACCTTTTTGTTGACTTCTGAGCTATGAAAAAATTGAATTTTGTTGTTATGTGTTGGTTTTGATGTGATTTTGGTGGATAAAATCCAGGGGAAATGAGAAGAAGTATGAACGAAGATGCTGGTGCAGCTTTCAGCGAAGCTCAATGGCATGAGCTTGAGAGGCAGAGGAATATATACAAGTACATGATGGCTTCTGTTCCTGTTCCTCCAGAGCTTCTCACACCCTTTCCCAAGAACCACCAATCAAACACTAACCCGGATGGTAAGATCTCCCTAGCCTCTCACTTAAACGTTTCCCATTTTTGTCAATTTGTCTTGGTTTCATGTGTTCTTGATCTCTTGTTATCATGTTTGATGCAACTAAAAGCCATTATGATGGTATTAGAATGTCAAGTTTTTTACCAGTGTTACCTCTTAGTGGATACATATAGGAGTGGAATGTTTAGTATTTATGCTGATTACAAGAATCTGCCGTTGTCTATGTGGATGACAGTAACTGTGGCAGTGGCGACAGGAGGCTCATTGCAGCTGGGGATTGCTTCAAGCGCAAGCAATAACACGGCTGATCTGGAGCCATGGAGGTGCAAGAGAACAGATGGGAAGAAATGGAGGTGCTCTAGAAACGTGATTCCTGATCAGAAATACTGTGAGAGACACACACACAAGAGCCGTCCTCGTTCAAGAAAGCATGTGGAATCATCTCACCAATCATCTCACCACAATGACATTCGTACGGCTAAGAATGATACTAGCCAGCTTGTGAGAACTTATCCTCAGTTTTACGGACAACCTATAAGCCAGATCCCTGTGCTTTCTACTCTTCCGTCTGCCTCCTCTCCATATGATCACCACAGGTGCTTTTACTTACATTCTTGTAGTCAAAGTATTCAAATCCTTCCCCTTTGAAATCATTTGAAAGACTGAAACTTAGTGGTTGATATGTGAAGAGGACTGAGGTGGTTTACGAAAGAAGATGATGCCATTGGAACCTTAAACCCGGAGACTCAAGAAGCTGTCCAGCTGAAAGTTGGATCAAGCAGAGAGCTCAAACGGGGATTCGATTATGATCTGAATTTCAGGCAGAAAGAGCCAATAGTAGACCAGAGCTTTGGAGCATTGCAGGGTCTATTAAGTCTAAACCAGACACCACAACATAACCAAGAAACAAGACAGTTTGTTGTAGAAGGAAAGCAAGATGAAGCGATGGGAAGCTCTCTGACACTCTCAATGGCTGGAGGAGGCATGGAGGAAACAGAGGGAACAAACCAGCATCAGTGGGTTAGCCATGAAGGTCCATCATGGCTCTATTCAACAACACCAGGTGGACCATTGGCTGAAGCACTGTGTCTCGGTGTCTCCAACAACCCAAGTTCTAGTACTACTACTAGTAGCTGCAGCAGAAGCTCAAGCTAAACAAATGGCGCTCGAGTTCCGGTTTAGTGATTAGAAACCATCGTTGTTAGTGTTTTGTTTGAAAAACTGAGACCTTTTAGCTTTCTGTTGGTGTTTTACGGTTGGATTTTGCAGTAGACTGCTCTTATGAATGGAAAATTGTTTGAGACAACGCTTTACTTTCACTGCTGGATTAGTGAAAAGTCAGAATAATCACTTTTGCTAAACATTTGACTAATTATTTCAAGAGTTGACCAGACCGACAGGTCCAAGTATTGCCAACGGGAAGCTTCTGTGATTTTGCAGGATACGTGACGTCGGCAATGACGCGTGCGAAGAACAAATTAAAAAGCATATATCCCCTTAAAGCGACTTCGCAGCAAAACCTCTTGTCTCGTTTATCTATATAAAGAAAATTTAGTAGCAAACTTCTCGATTCCTTGATTCGTGGGAAAAAGAAAGTCTAGATTTTTGTGGATTTTGATTTTGTGATTCCGTGATTGTATGAACTTGAGCCGTTTTGCTTCGAGATTAAGAATGGCGGAAGAAATCTCAAAGACGAAGGTGGGATCTTCTTCTACTGCTTCGGTGGCTGATTCATCTGCTGCTGCGTCGGCTGCAACGAATGCGGCCAAATCAAGATGGAAAATTTTGTGGCCTAATTCGCTCCGGTGGATTCCTACGTCCACCGATTACATCATCGCCGCCGAGAAACGTCTTCTCTCCATCCTCAAGTAGATCTTTCTCTCTCAAGCACACATTTTTATTCTCAATTAGGGATATAACTCTCAGTTGGATTGATTGTTGACATAAATGAATTTGAAATTCTGTAATTTGGGTTTAGCCCTGTTTCTGGGTCATTGTTTCTTAGAGGACGAAATGTAAAAGGAGAGTTTTTTAGGTTCTATATTAGGGATACGCTGCTTATTAGCTCTTTTGGGATGATTACTCTTCAGGACGCCTTATGTACAAGAGCAAGTCAGTATTGGTTCAGGACCACCAGGTTCTAAAATCAGGTGGTTTAGGTCTACGAGCAATGAGTCACGTTACATCAACACTGTTACATTTGATGCCAAGGAGGGAGCTCCTACACTCGTCATGGTTCATGGTTATGGTGCTTCTCAAGGGTTTTTCTTCCGTAATTTTGATGCTCTTGCCAGTCGATTTAGAGTGATCGCTATTGATCAACTTGGGTAAGCAACTTTGGTATCATTCAACTTGTCTTCCTCAACTGTATTAGTCACAATATGGCCTTTTGGTTGCTTCAAGTGTTAAAGATTTCATGCTGTTGCCATCACTTGATTTTAATGTCTTAAAAATCGAAGACAGGATATTGCTGCCCATTTTAAACTACTTGTATACATTGTGAATGTATAATAAGGTAGTTCTCTCTTTTTCTTCGTAGGTGGGGTGGTTCAAGTAGGCCTGATTTTACATGTAGAAGCACAGAAGGTATTTATTCCCTCTACTGTTAATGAATCGTGGCTAAACTTTCATTGGTACCCTCTCAGTCTCTTAATGGCTTGTATATGAGTTGATATACCAGTAATGAAACTGCATTGTTCCTTCTTTAATTGTGCAGAAACTGAGGCATGGTTTATCGACTCCTTTGAGGAATGGCGTAAAGCCCAGAATCTCAGTAACTTTATTCTATTAGGACATTCTTTTGGAGGCTATGTTGCTGCTAAATACGCGCTTAAGGTGAATTCTCATATTTGGTATAACTAAATTAGTAAGTGGTGACAGTTTTTGATTATTATGATATCTGACTTTTCATTGGGCATATCTCTGGATCTTTCAGCATCCTGAACATGTTCAACACTTAATTCTGGTGGGATCTGCTGGGTTCTCAGCAGAAGCAGATGCCAAATCAGAATGGCTCACTAAATTTAGAGCAACATGGAAAGGTGCAGTCCTAAATCATTTATGGGAGTCAAATTTCACTCCTCAGAAGCTGGTTAGGTATGCTCATATAATCATTTCCCATTCACCAATAGGTTGATTAGATAGATACTCATTTCGTTGATACAAATTTATGGCACTCAATTGAGCATGGGAACACTTATTCGATGAAATTAGTTGGCAGGAGTAATATATTCACTATATTTCTGTAAATGTGCTTTGTGTGCAGAGGATTAGGTCCTTGGGGTCCAGGTCTTGTAAATCGGTATACAACTGCAAGATTTGGTGCACATTCGGAGGGAACTGGGCTAACAGAAGAGGAAGCCAAATTGCTAACCGGTAAGTAATTGTTTCTTTAAGTTCCATAGAAGTTATGGAGAGTGATAATGCAATCGCTGATAGTGATGGTTCGTTTTGCAATGTAGATTATGTGTACCATACTTTGGCTGCAAAGGCTAGTGGAGAGTTATGCTTGAAATACATCTTCTCATTTGGAGCATTTGCTAGGAAGCCCCTCTTACAAAGGTATGTCCACCAAAAACATTGCTGATAAAGTTTCTGCATACTCACACTCGATGACTCCTCTTTTGTGTGCAGTGCATCAGAGTGGAAAGTGCCAACAACGTTTATCTATGGAATGAATGATTGGATGAACTATCAAGGTGCGGTGGAAGCGAGGAAATCCATGAAGGTCCCTTGCGAAATCATTCGGGTTCCACAGGTAAATCTCTAAACACATTCATTTGTTTTCTCATTTAAGAGGTGAATATAGAGAAGAAGATGACGCTTACAAGAGATTTTGTTTGATCGCAGGGTGGTCATTTTGTGTTCATAGACAACCCAATTGGTTTTCATTCTGCAGTGCTTTATGCTTGCCGCAAGTTTATATCTCAAGACTCCTCTCATGATCAACAACTCCTAGATGGTCTACGATTGGTTTAGTCATAGTATCTTGTTCCTTTTACCTTCCAAATTTATTCTATATGTGTATACAAGTATATATGAAAAAGAACATAAAAAAGAATTACTTTCTTTATTTGAATATTCGGTTGTGTATTGGAGTTTCAAGTCCTCTTTCCATGTCTAAAAGTTCTATTTGTAACGTTCTTGATTTCACTCTAAAACCTCTTAAAGTGTTTCAAATGTGATCTCATTATCGACATCCAAGTTGTAATCTTTCACAATCCACAATAATCTTTTATCTCATTTTTTACATTTTACATATGAAACAAAATTATATGTGCTTGAAATGGGGACCACTAGGTCTGGTAAATTCTTATTGTTTTAGACTTTTAGTCATCAACATAAGGTTAACTTTCCTTGTACAGCAAGGAAATAGTGTATTTACCGTAGCGGGAAGGGTAAAGAGAGGTTACAATTTGGCATCATTCTTATTTTAGTAGAGAGACCTGGACTTGGTGGTCGAAACATTTCCAATGGCCATGCCGACATGTTCTCTCTCAGACAGCTCAATCAGCTGAAAACTTGAGGAAGAAGAAACTAGAGAGGGTTTTTTGACCTGATTATTTATTTTGGCTGACTCATTCTTCTCACATCCCAACAAATTTTCGTTGATATCTGTCTCTGTCTTCATTTCCGACATGGAATTTGTTCAACATCAATTCTTTTCTTTAGCTTTATGATCCCTCACAAATAAATAATGTCCCTCTCTCAATTTGCAGCAAACCGCTGACGATCAAAAGGTGAGCCAAGTCTTTTACATGTCGATAATTAGGTTTGGTCAATGAAATGTTTGAATGTTTCATTCTTGGTTTCTGATACGATGAGAAGAAGTTTGGTTTCAACACATTTTTTTGTTGTTGTTGTGATATCTAAATTCTGATCATTTCAATTTGATCAAATGATCATCAACTGATTTAAGCATCCTTAAATGGGTTTGGATTTGCACAATAGAGAAATATAGAAAGCAAGGAAAGATGGGCGGAGAAGAGAAGATATTGGTGTCGGTGAGGGTTAGGCCGCTAAACGAGAAAGAGAAGACGAGGAACGATAGATGCGATTGGGAATGTATCAACGACACCACAATCATCTGCAAATTCCATAATTTGCCTGATAAGTCTTCCTACACATTTGGTAAGAATTTGAATTGCATCTCTTTCTAACCATTTTGATTTGAGGTATACTATTATATGAATCATTTAAAAATGTGTTATAGACAAGGTATTTGGATTCGAATGCCCCACGAAGCAAGTTTACGATGATGGAGCAAAAGAAGTTGCACTTTGTGTCCTCTCCGGAATTAACTGTAAGAAATAGGTAGGTTTGTTGCATCTCTCCTTATGATCAATCATTTTGATAAATACTATTCTTGTGTTGCAGCGAGCATTTTCGCGTATGGACAGACAAGTAGTGGGAAAACGTACACCATGAGTGGAATCACTGAATTTGCAATGGACGATATATTTGCTTACATTGACAAGGTTACATACATGAACCTAACTTTTTGTTTTCTGCCATGTATCTAAATTTCTGTCTCTGAGAGATCCTCTGTTGTTTCCTTTAGCATAAACAAGAAAGAAAATTCACTCTAAAATTCTCAGCCATGGAAATCTACAATGAAGCTGTAAGGGATCTCCTTTGTGAAGATAGTAGCACTCCACTTAGGCTTTTAGATGATCCAGAGGTCAGCTTAACTTCTTTATCACGCCATTAATAACACTCTAATCATCATTAGCTACTAAATTGATTACTGATATTACTATTTGCAACTTTGATAGAGAGGAACGGTCGTTGAGAAACTTAGAGAGGAGACTCTCAGAGACAGGAGTCATCTTGAGGAACTTCTTTCTATATGCGAGAGTACTTGAGCAAAACTTATTTCTTCTTTCTTTCTTCATAATTTAGTTATTACCAACAACTAGGTATATATTGAATTTGTGGATTTTTTTGCAGCTCAGAGGAAGATTGGAGAGACATCTTTAAATGAGATTAGCTCCAGATCTCATCAGATTCTCCGACTGGTACTCACTTTCATATCTTTTTTTTTTCCCCCTTTTTGCATTCTTGATGAAAGTTTTTGTTCATGCAGACAATTGAAAGCTCGAGTCAACAATTTTCTCCAGAGAGCTCAGCGACTCTTGCAGCATCAGTGTGCTTTGTTGATCTAGCTGGAAGTGAACGTGCTTCTCAGACATTATCTGCTGGTTCAAGACTCAAAGAAGGTTGTCACATTAATCGGAGTTTACTTACTCTCGGTACTGTCATCCGGAAACTAAGGTCACTTTTGCACCAATTTAGTAATTCTTTGCTAGGTCTCATATCACTTCATCTTTGAGCTGATATGAGTCTTTTATTGAAATTACTACAGCAAAGGGAAAAATGGACATATACCATATAGAGACTCAAAGCTAACTCGTATACTTCAGAACTCATTGGGTGGAAACGCAAGAACGGCTATCATCTGTACAATGAGCCCTGCACGTAGTCATCTCGAACAATCAAGAAACACTCTTCTCTTTGCAACTTGTGCTAAAGAGGTGACCACAAATGCTCAAGTCAATTTGGTTGTGTCTGAGAAAGCTTTGGTGAAGCAACTGCAGCGGGAACTGGCGAGAATGGAGAATGAGTTGAAGAATCTTGGACCTGCTTCTGCTTCTTCAACCTCTGATTTCTACGCGTTAATGCTCAAACAGAAAGAAGAGTTGATTGCAAAGATGGAGGAACAAATCCATGAACTTAAATGGCAAAGAGATGTAGCTCAATCTCGGGTCGAGAATTTGCTTAAATCAACAGCGGAAGAGCGGTCATCTTCAAGTTCAATGGATAGCAGAAGAAGAAGAATAAGCTACGATTCAACGGATTTTGATGAGCCTCGAATGCTAAATAACTTGGGGAAGAGTAACTTGTACTCTCCTGATGAGGATGGTTTCCTGCTGGATGATACTACCCCTCAATTTCCGGGGCATAACCTACATGATAAATGGGAGGAGATGGCTCAAAGCACCACCCAAGAACCAGAAGATGCTTGCAAAGAAGTTAGATGCATTGAAGTAAACAGTGGAGAAGCAGAAAGAGTTCAAATCCAAGACTCACTAGATGACATTGTTGAAAAGAAGGAATATGAACAAAACTATGAGTCCCAAAAGGATGATGCTGATTCATCTATAAAAAACATAGATATGGAGTTGAGTTTATATACTAAACCTGAAGCTGAAGATGGGGTAAGTGTAAAGAAATTAATAGAAGACGTCCAAGAGACTGAGCAATCTGTGGAGAAACAAAAGCAATCTCCAAAGAAAGAAGAAATGGAACAGTATTTGTCTAGAGATATGTCAGAGCAAGTAACGAAGTCACTCCCTGAAGAAGAGCAATGTGTACAAGAATATGGAGCCTATGATAAACTTGAAGCTCAAGATGTGCTAACTATAAACAAGTTAGAAGAATCCCAACAGACTGAGCAATCTGTGGAGAAGGAAGACACAAAAAAGAATTTGTCTTCAAAGAAAGAAGACTTAAAACAGAATTTATCTATGGATCAGTCAGAGCAATTATATAAATCACCTCCAGAGGATGAGAAATGTGTAGAGGTGTATGAAGGGTCTGATAAAGACGATAATACATATGAGGCTCTGAAGAAAAAGGTCAAGGAAATGCAGAAGACAATTGAGTACTTTATGAGTATTCAATCAGCAGAAGAGAAACAATCTCCTTCGTTTAATATTATAGATGATACTTTGAGTCCAGGAGAGTATTTCAAGATGAGAAGAAGCCGAAGTTGCAGAGAAAATCTCTTGTTTACAAAGGCGGCGGCTGCTGCTGCTAGTAGAGGTTTCATATTCGAGACCACTAACACATCCTTTGATTCAGATATCACTGTCTCCATGGACGCACAGAGCATCAAAGATTCTGATACAGAGACTAGCAGTAGCAGCTTCCATGAATTTATGGCAGGACTTAGAGAAAGAACAATGCAGCACCATTCCACGCATAGCGACGATACTGATACAAAGACGATGAAGCCAGAAAACACAGATGATGGCGGCGAGAAAACAGAGTTTGAGAGACAACAAAGCCAAATAATTGAGCTTTGGCAAGTATGTAATGTACCTTTGGTTCACAGAACATACTTTTTCTTGCTCTTCAAAGGCGATCCATCCGACTTTGTTTACATGGAAGTCGAACTCCGAAGACTATCTTTTCTAAAAGACTCGACCGAGACATCGAGGAAACAAACTGCCAAAGCAGTAACACGCGAGAGGGAATGGTTAGCTAAGCAAATACCAAACAAGTTTGGAAAGAAGGAAAAAGAAGAAGTTTACAAGAAATGGGGTGTTGAATTGAGCTCAAAACGGAGAAGCCTGCAAGTAACACACAAACTATGGAACAACAACACCAAAGACATAGAGCATTGCAAAGAGAGTGCTTCTCTAATAGCTACATTGGTTGGATTCGTTGACTCAACTCTAACACCAAAGGAAATGTTTGGCCTCAGCTTAACACCTACAACATTCAACATCAAACCCTCCTCTGGCTGGAAATTTTCAAACTCTTTCTCTCGTATTAGCTTCACTGGATGATAAATAATGAAAGCAGAAATATTCAGTCTTTGTGTGTATTGTGAAAGATGAGTATGTATTGATTGGAATCAAACTCAATGAACAGAGCCAAAAAAAAAAAGTCGTATATATAAAGAAAAAAAACTGACTTTGATAAAAGAGAAAACTTTATAGTTTATAGAGTGTAGATTAGATAAAGCTCTGACCTTGGAACGATTTTGCCGGAGCTTGCAATGGCGCAACTAATACGACCAATAAGGCAATTGTCGCCGCAATGTAATCACCATTTTCGTAATCTCCGGTATTTGTTTTCGAAAAAGCTACCGAACCCACCTTCTTCTATCCCCACTCTTCTTCTCTTCTCGTCTTTCTCCACTGAAAGGTCTCCACCTCGTCGGCGAATTCGTCCCGCGCCACCGGAAGCTTTAAAGCCTACTGTTATTGTTGCCGAAGAAGATGGTGATAACGATGGTTACGAGTCTGATTCGTTGAGGAGTCGTAACCAGCGGAAGCGTGATGCTCGCCGTGCCGTTAAATGGGGTATGGAACTTGCTTCCTTCTCCGGTGATCAGGTTAAGCAGATTCTGAAGTAAGCTTCTCAAAACTTGGAAACATCATCTTTTCAAAATCTTCACTTTTATATTTGTGTTGAAGTTTCTGGTTTTAAAGTAATTGACTTTCTCATCTTAGAGCTGCGTCGCTTGGTGAAGAGGTTTATGATGCATTGATGCTTGCGAAGGTAAGTCACAATGAGTACATTTTGGACGTTATAGTTACGTTAATCGTAAATTTGGCACAATGCACATAAGGTGTTCGTTGTTTTGCCGCAGAGACTAGGCTCGGATGTTCGAGAAGGAAAGCGTAGACATTTCAACTATATTGGTGAGAAAAAACATCATTTTTATGTAGATGAACTATTATCTGGGATGTTATCTTTGTATTTTACCATGTTTGTAAATTCTTTAGCTAATGTGGTATAACATGCTCTCAGGGAAATTGTTGCGTGAAGTTGAACCTGATTTGATGGACACTCTGATTAATGCTACAAAGCAGGGTGATCACTCAACGCTGCAGACGCTGATTAGTTCAGCAAAGGATGTCGCAGATGATGTTGGAGACAGTTATGATGATGATACAGAAACAGAGTCAGAAGATGAAGAGGAGGTAAGTGTAAACTTGTATCTCAATATAAGTATACCATTCATGTTAAGTGATTTACACAAGAAAGTTGTCTCCTAGATCGCTTAGTTAAATTCCATCTTTAGGATAGTTTCAGTAACTGCATGGGAGATATGATTTTATGGTGAGGGGAAGATTTTGTGGTTAATTGCCGAGGATTTAATAAATATAGTGGCCAATAGAGTGGGGGAGAGGACATTCCAGGTTCTTACGAGGAAAAAAGAGCTTCCGCAACCTCCTTAGGGGAAGAGGAGAGGATCTCTGAACCACAACATTCCCACTTCTGTGCACACTCATGAATAGCCTTTTAACAAGCTACTGATTACATGTCGAGATGGATGAAGAGAACTGTGTCTGTTGTTTTCGTAGAGTACGTTTAACTTGTTTGGTGTCTAAACTCAACTACTTTTCAGGGGTCTGACGAATATACGGCTATGGCTGCGAGATGGTTTGATGGCCTAATCAGTCAAAATGTGGAACTTACAAAGGAGGTTTATTCTCTTCAGAGTGTTGATTTCGATAGACAGGTTAGTCAAATTAAAATTGAATAAGTCAAGGAGATGTGTATGACTTGTTTATCATGTGTATGGATCTTTGAACCTAGAGGTCTGATTCAAGAAGCATCATATGGTTTAATGGATGTAATCTTTATCCCATTGGTTGTTAATAGGAATTGCGTAAACTTGTTCGGAAAGTACAGTTGGTTCATGAGCAAAGAAAAGGCACAACAGAGGAGAAGCAGAAAGAAGTTGAGGCTGCATTAGTGACTGCTGAAAAGTCTCTGAATCAATTCCTCTGCTCCATGGCGAAACAAGTGCACAGTGAGCAGACTGATTTGTACTTATGAATGATAATGTGTTCTTGACTCTCTATTTGTTTTTTATATATATCAGAACTCCATTCTTTCCCCAGACATCCAAAGGACCATAGTTTTTTAGGTGAATGTTGTTAATCGAATGATCCTGTACAATAAGTCCATAAGGCATAAGCTTGGCAAATTGAATGATGCTGTTAATTCAGGATAGTAAATTCGTAATCATTCTTTCCACTTGACAACAAACATTAATTTACCTAAGTTGACATTTAACTCTTCAATACATGATGTGTGTAACACAAGGGTTTAAGCATACTTTCCTTAATATCAAAGTCTCTTTCACCTGATATTTATCATCATAAGACCGGAACCGGACCCATTCAAGACGATCGTCTAGCTAGGTTTGGAGGACTAATAGAAGGTTATGATTAGCTTATCATCAAAAGGTTTAAGTGCAAACATCAGTATAAAGACACATAATCATCAAGCAGACCAATCAATAGATCTTTAGGAGATCTCATATAACACTCCGTCTACTTTCCTTTAGTCTTACCTCATTCTTTAAGAAAGTCTCCATATAGATGTTTGTTTGCCTTGTATCTTTTTTATTCTAGATAATATCTTGTACTTCTTTCCACCTTTGTTTCTGTTATCTTATAGTCCTCTATTTTTATTTTTGTTTCCCTTTCTTTTCCACTCCAAGTTTTTGCATTTCTCGTCATCTCTCCATCAATGTAATTCTTATCGGACACATCATCCATCATCAAAGCAAAACAAAAACTAATACTATATATCTATAAATACACGAGTCCTTTTCACTTGGTAGTATTTTATTATGTTGCTTACTAATTTGCGACTATAACACTTATCGTACTTCTACCCTAAAGTTAGTGGCATCTCATATACTTTGCATTTGGATACGGTTTTGCATGGACTTTAGGCTATTTTCCGCCAAAATTTAAATCAACCCCCAAATAAATTTGGTTAAATTAAATGTTCATCAATGTGCATAATCATAATCATGAAACATAAAAATGTTATAGGATAGAAAATATACACCCGGAAATGAGAAACAAAAATATCAAAAATGCAGAAGAAGAAAAATAGTAAAGATGAGTAAATATTGGGAAGACTGAACATTTGAGGAATCAGAGGTGAAGACATCGGACAACCACGTCGATAATGGTGACGGTGAGGTTTGTACTGATCCACCGCCATCTCTCCACCCATTCGCTGCCGATTTTTGGCTGTAACATATTCCAACTTTAATCAGATTATCAGAATAATAGTATATAGGACTAAATATAGGACTAAATTTTAATAATTTATCTGTGCTTCCCCGTTTCATAATGGTAGGCCTATGGTACGTGTTGTAATAACCTTTTTGTTTTCCTTTTCTTTGATGGAATGACTATTATAAACTCCTTTATTACGTGTAAAAAAAAAAAAAGTATCAACTTCTTTTTCTTAGCCTGGCTCAAGCCAATCACCTTACTTTGCTAGCTAAGCTCGTCGTGTGCATTTACCAAAAAGCAAGTGGGAACAAATAAAATGAAAACAAAAATAAAATAAGTTAACCTACCTAGGCAAGGAAGGGCAAAAAGTGATGGTGTAATCAGCATCAGTGCATGTGAACGTACTTGTAGCATCGTCGAACGCGTAGCTATATGATCTTGGACACGCAGATTTGAATATCTCCGAGTACATCGATGGTTTACACTCGGTGGGTGAGGCGTACGCGCCACTACAACAATATTCTGGACTACCAAAAGCCTCACACGCGCTTTTGCATGCTGACCCGGACCCGAACCGGAGCTCCGTTGGACATTTTTGGTTTAGATCCGTTACGCATCCCGTGGTTAAGCAAGTACCTTCTGACCCGCCACTTGCTTCCACCAACATGGGAACGTTGTAACCGTCCACGAGGCTTACGTCGTAGAAGTCTTGTTTACGGGCCGGGTCTGCTGGACCTGACCCGATTGTGAATTCGGCGAGTGTAGCGGGCGGTTTTGCTCCTGCACCGTTACATTCGACCTGGTTAGAGCCGCAGTCCCCGGTTAGGCAGGTGCCTTGTCCTGTGTCTGAGTTGAAGTTGCAACCGGTTCGTGCCCAAAACCGACCTGACCAGCTAGCTGGAGCTTGGAACGAACGTGAACCACCGGGAACGAGCTCGAAGCCGGTGGTGCCTATATCGCCGCTTCCGGAGTTGGACAAAATTCCCGGCCACACGGTGAAGCTGCATCGATTTACGATGGTTATTGTAGCACCATCACTTCCTACCAAATGCAATGCTTTAGCTATATGTTAATATTTACATTTTATATAGAAATATTCATACTGATATGAAAGTATGATAGATATGAATATTACGTACCATGGAAGAAGAGGAAGCTAAGGATGATGAAATAGAATGAGACATGAGAATGAAGGACTGTTATGATCATCACTGTTTATTTTTGTCTCTCTATTAAAAAAAAAAAGTACTTTTGGTGGAGAAATTAAGTTTGGAATATTCACAAAACGAAAGACCAAGAGAGAAAAGAGGAAAAAGAAAGACCAAGAGTAGAGTTTAAAGCACCTCTATATATACGTTGTCTCAAGGGTCAAGCTCAAGATATGTGATGATCTCACAAAAGTATTGACCAATTTCTTTTATGTTTTAAAGTGATACAAGATAAAACAACATCTTGAAAAGCCATGTTATCACGAATATATTGATTAAAGTCTTTTTCCATATAAAATCTATAGCTTTACAGATTATCTGTTTGAAATTTTTGCAAAAGTCATAAGTTTTCGAAAATAAATTTTGTGGAAAATAACACCGAGTAATATATGCATGATAGGTGGCCAAATTAGCTAAAGAGAGTGCATATTATGGTACCATATCTAGATAAACTCGGACAATCTAGATAAACTCGGACAGCAGGACCATTAATCTTGAAAGATAAAAAACTCATACATTGAAAAGAAGAAGTTTAGGTTCCTTGATCTCTAGAATGCAAGTAGTGCGTTTACATAATCCATCAAAAACTGCTTAATTAAACTAATCTTGATATTCGAGTAAAACGATGTTCTGCTTTAAACTAAAGAGGTAAACACAAAGGAGAAACATCAGAAGTGAAATCTACAGTTCGTCCTTGGTGTTCTCTTCTTGTTGCTCAACGGGTTCGGCTTCAATGTTTAGACCACCAGCCAAGTCATCTGATTTCGTCTCAGTTGCCTCACTGGTCTCTGGTTCCTCTGCTGCCTCGATTTCCTCGTCGGCTACTGCATCAGGGCTGATGTTCAGACCGCTCTTGACTGAGTTATAAATACGGGCAGCAAAGTCTTTTGGGTCGGTGAGTATGAATCCACTCTCGATCAAAGCTGTCTGGTACATGAGCTGTGCTGTTTCCTTCACACTCTCATCCTGAGAGAATTTGGTATGTTAGTTTATTTCTCTAATAGACAGTAAGTAAAAAAAAGAATTGATGGGTCTTATGTTTGTTTTACCTCTGGGTCACTTGCAATTCTATCCTTGAGTTCTTTGATGATAGGGTGTCGTGGGTTGATCTCGAGGACTCTCTTTCCGCGCATGTAAGCTTGCTTATTAGCATCCGAGAGAGTTTGGGACTGCATGATCCTCTCCATATTAGCACTCCATCCAAACTTGGATGTTACGACTACACATGGAGTGTCAGCCAAACGGTTGCTGATTTTGACATCGTCTACGTTTTCGCTAGCGAGATTTCCTTTCCACCACTTTGTTAGCTCCTTGAATGCTTCCTTCAGCTCCTTGTCTTTTGAATCTTTCCCAACCTTCAGTCCTTCCTTGGACACATTCTGGAACTTTTTGTCTTCGTAATCCATCAGGTATTGCATCAAGTATTCATCAACTGGGTCTGTGAAGAAGATGACCTGGGAACACAAGTATGAGAACGTGTTATGCGAGTTGGAGATCATTTAAAGAAGAATTATTCGTGTGCAATGCAAACCTCATAGCCCTTCTTGATGAGCCTCTCCAGGAATGGAGATTTCTCTAGCTGTTCCTTGCTGCTTCCTGTGATGTAAAATATGTCCTTTTGGCTCTTTTTCATTCTCTTAATGTACTGATCCAGGGAAGTCAATTTTCCATCGGACTTTGTTCTGAAATAGCAAAATACAAATCTTTAGCCTGCTGGTGCTAATGAATGGACAGACGTGTATTAAAAAAAAAGTAACAGAGCTTACGTCTCAAAACGAAGAAGTTTTGCCAAGCGGTTCCTGTTAGCAGCATCCTCAATGATACCTAGTTTGACAGACTTGCCAAACTCGTTCCAGAATTTTGTGTATTGACCCTTCTTCTCATCGTTCTCACCAGACTTCTCCACATCTGCGTGCCAACAAGTCAATAAGCTTAGACCATGTTTCAGAAAGATGAAGCTACCAAATGGTAAAAAAAAGTGGAACGGTCAAAGTGGATTGATACCAAGAAACTTGTTTTATGGAATACCTTTTTTCTCATCATCATGGATTTCATCAGGATCTTCTTCAGCAAGCTTGCGGATCATATCAAGCGCCTTTCGGATAAGCTTCTTCTTAATTGTCTTTAAGCTGCTGTGTTGTTGAAGCATTTCTCTTGATACATTTAGAGGCAATGTGTCAGAGTCAACAAGACCCTGCAAAAGCAACTCACGTTAGGGATTTAGCCCATAAATTTGTATTGAAAGAACCCCTTAGTTTGTCTTTCAAGTAGTTTACCTTCAAGAAACTCAAATACTTAGGCAGAAGCTCATCAAATTCATCTGAGATGAACACCCTCCTGACATATAGCTTCAAGTTCGCCTTGTTGCTGTTGTAATAGCTCTCGTATAGATCATGGGGAGCTTTCGGAGGAACATACAACACAGCCTTGAATTCAACATCACCTTCAGCATTAAAGTGACTCCAAGCCATTGGCTTCTCGTCGGTAAAATCCTGTATAACAACTGGGGTCAGGGAAATCCACACGAAAATTTTACACCTAGTATGTAACAAGTATGATTTAGTTAACGCATGGTTTTCACCTTTGAGAGAGAGTGGTAGAATTTAGTGTACTCTTCCTCTGTCACCTCCTTTGGACTTCTCAGCCATATAGCCTTAACATCATTCAGAAGCTCCCATTCATAAACTGTTTCTTTCACCTTCTTGGTTTTCTGCTTTTTCTCACCATCTTCCTCCTCAGCATCTTCTTCCTTTTCTTCCTCGGTAGAGGTGGTTTCTGAAGTCAAGTACCATTACCAAAAATCAGGGCTGCCTAAACTGAAGGGAAAAAAGATAACACTGCAGCAGAAAATTATAATATGGTGTTTCATTAATACTCACCAGTTTCCTCATCAGCTGATTCATCTTCCTCAACTGGGACCTCGGTTTCAACCTCTTTGCTAGCCCAGAGGGAGATAGGGAAGTTAATGAATTCAGAATATCTCTTCACCAATTCCTGTAGTAGACAACAATGATCATTAGCAACCATAATGAGAGGATAAACAGAAATATTGAATAAGCAGTGCACTGAATTCATAATAATGCTGAACCACTTCCCCTCAGGAGAGTTTGGGGTTCTCTACAACAAACCCTGGGTTATTCTGGTTCTTTGCATTGCTTAATTTAGGTTTGTAACAAAAGAGAAATTTACTTTCTTATCAAAATATTACCCACCTTAAGTTTACTTTCTTCTAGGTACTCGCCAGCTTCATCCCTAAGATGTAATCTAATCTCGGTTCCACGTCCAAGAGGCTCATTCCATGTATCCTCGGAAACAGCAAATTTACCGTTAGCCTTTGATTCCCATACATACCTGAAAACGGAAAAGAAGTTATCAGAAAAGCTTTTCAATGATTTTACATGCCCACAAGTATATTGCCAAACAAAGCCCTCTAAATCAACTTACTGGCTGTCATCATTGTGCTTGCTAATGACTTCAATGTAGTCAGCAACAAGATAGGCAGAGTAGAATCCAACTCCAAATTGTCCAATAAGGTTCAAATCCCCACTTGATTGCATTTTCTCAACAAAAGCTGCGAAAGGCAAGATCTTAGAAATATGGAATTTATTGATCCATACTATTATGCAGGACAACGTATCACCACATAAGTAACGTACCTGACGTTCCAGATTTTGCTATGGTACCAAGGTTCTTGATTAAGTCTTCCTTAGTCATACCAATTCCCCGGTCTCGAATAGAAAGAATCTTCTTGGCTTTGTCTAGCTTAATCTGCATACCATAGCATAGTTACGGAGGTAAGAAAAAAGCTTACACTAGACACAATTCCAACGAAAGGCTAAATTTACTGAGATCAGCATTTGATAAAACAAATCGATGAAACTCTATTTTCAACACTCTCAAGCATAAAAATCATATTGAGAAACATGTAGCTAACCTGGATCTCAAGCTTAGCAGTGTCACCTTCACCCAAAACGTCTTTGTCAGTGAGTGCAAGGAACCTAATTTTGTCCAAGGCCTGAAAATCACCAACACAGACACTTATTAGTTCCCCTATTTAACGAGGTATCCCAAAAACTCACTAAAACAATGTACACGAAGCTGCTTACATCAGAAGCATTGGAGATCAACTCTCTTAAGAAAATGTCCTTGTTACTGTATAGAGAGTTGATAATAATGTCCATAAGCCGAGAAACCTCAGCTTGGAACTCAAACTTCTCCGCGTTACTGCGAAGCGTCTTCTTTGACATCGACTCAGACTCTCTGTCGATCAAACGAATTCGAATAAGGCAAGATTCAAGCAATCCAAGCGAAAGTTCTACCGTGAAACTAACAGAACACTAACCTATGAACTACATCGGAATCCGTCGATAAACCACCGTGACCACCAATTTTCTCCTCAACTTTTGGTGGATCTGTAACATCATCGGAACTCTCTTCTGCATTCGCGTGTAACTTTCTTCCTATGATAAACACCACAGAAATATCGCCATCATCAGCATATGAATCCTAAGCAACACTTATATCTATCTACTCAAAATCAACACATATATACATCGAAACGTACCTTGATCTGGAAGAAGAAACAGAAGCGAGAAAAGGAACAAAACGGACACGAGCGTCCTCTTCCTCATTGTTAGATCGGAGCCTTGGTTCTCTCAGTCTTTGCTTTCGGGTTACTCAGTGATGATGATGATTCAGCTCGATAGATCCGTATATAATAGGAAATGATTCAGTGATGTGTGAACTGTTTAGTTGCGTACACTTTAGTTTCTCCTGATTGGTTAGCTTCGTCATGATTTGCCAACGTGTCAGATCTAACGGATCGTATTGTGAGATAGCCACGTGGTAGTTTTGTATTGGAGCAAGGTTTTGTTCTTGACGTGGAGCGACGTGGATTTCGGGGTTGTGGCGTGGATGGACGACTTTTAAATTATCAAAGTATGCTAAATCAACGGTGATATTCGTTTACGTCCTAATTGGGACGATCGGACGGCTATATTTAGTTGTTTTACATGTGACAAATAACTATTGGATATTAGGATGCTATGCTTTTATTGATGTCGGATACAAAAGTAAAATGATGTTTTTCTTTGTACAACGATGATTATGCTTGCCAAGGTTATTACGTTTGGCTGGCTTTAATCGGTTGATGGCTAAAGTCTCGCCTAAAGGCGATACAATTTGTCAATTTGGGAAGATCATAGTCATCACTCATCCGTAGTAGCAATATGTATGCGCGGTTCAAAAATGGTAATGTCTATTTGGTCCCATTATTTATTGAAAGATACAACACGTGAGAGACTTCCTTCCTCACCAGAGACCTCCTTCGCTGCTTTCTTCCATGAACAGTTGTTCAGAAATGAGAGCATAACATATCGACGAATGGAACGAAAATGGACGCAACAGATTAATCAAACCACTAGAACCTTTTCTGTATCTTAAAACTATATATTTATTTATGGAGAAAAACCCAACAAGGTTAAAAAGAAGCTTGACATATACCAATGTTTGAACTAATCCTCCTATATGTTATGAAATAAAATAAAAAACCTGAAAAATGGGAAAACTGAGGAAATAAAAAAAAAAGAAGGAAAAGTTCAGCAAGACACTTTATAAGTTACCTCAAAACACTTGTCATCATCCTTTGACCAATCAATCAATTCATCAACCTATTCAAGAACCCATCTCCACCACTTTGTAGATCACTCACCTCCATGGAGGAAACTCCCAACGTGGCTCCGGCTCTTTTCGCTTTCCACCAATGCTGATAGAAGAACTCGATGAGGGCTCTACATTTGCTCCTGAATGCTCTCCCATAGCCCCGCTTTGTGAAGGTGATAGAAACTGCCTCAAATTTAGCGACTCTCTGTTTCCTATCTCAAGTCCAAACCCAGAGTTCTGATCAAAGTTTGGCCGCATTGATCCATTCGTACTAGGCGATCCACCCGCCAAGCTCATGAACATGTGTTGTTGAGGGAATGGTGGCTGCACATACGGCGCTGATCCGATTATTTGCGGCATCATCACTGGGGTACCTCTTGAATCCACCATGTATGGAATAGCAGTTCCAGGAACATACATGGGTGATGACATTGACAAACCAGGAGGACCAGTCAATCCGTTGTAGCCATACATAGGGGCTGGAGAAAAGGAGACACCAGGGGCTAGACCCAAAGAGTTTCCCGTTCTTCCCATGTGTAAACCTGTTGCAGGCTCGAGGGACTTGCCATTGGACAAGAACGAAGCCATCTGAGGTACAGAGTCTTTTCTGTCAGCTTCCACTTTTGTACCCAAGATAGATATACCTGGTTCTTCCAATTTGTGCCCCCCATAGGAGGCTGTACTCCATGGGTGCCGCCCATAGTAGGGACCCTGATCACGTGAATCAATGAAAAACTGTGGCCTGTCATTCAAATCAAAGTTTACTTCCTTGCCTGATTGTTGAGCAACTGACGATGAGGAGACAGGTGATGCGCTTTGCTGACCATTGTGACTTAAAAACAATCTTGTTTCCATCTTCGACTCAGAAGGTGGAGGCATCTCATCGTCCTCGTTCATACAATTCAAATCCAAGTTGAACTTGCTTGATCCTCGCAGACTGGCTTCATGTGAAGACTCTCCACCCCTAGAGTTTGATGAGGAGAAAGGAAACTGTTTCCAAGGAGTAAGATCTTCAACTTGATCATCTCCTACCTCAGCCACGTTCAGATCGATACCACGAGAAATCACCTGCTTTTCTCTTAAATCCCCACTAGGAACTTTATGAGGTAATGCTGAGTGAAATACACTCGTAGCAGCTGATCCTTTCCCGCTAAGAGATCTTTCCAAATGCCACGGTGCTGCTGCAGGCATTGCAGAAGATGAGACAGAAAATGAAACAGACATAGGAGCAGGGGTTGTAGATGTGGAGGACATAATGACATCTGTTTCATCAGGACATATATCTTGATTAAGATCAAAGCCACATGGGCTTTTCTCTCTGCCTACTTCAGATTTAGCAGCTGTTGCTAGGTGTCTTTCTTCAACATCACCACTTTCAGGTTTGTCATCTTTCTCATCCATTAGATCATCATCTCCAACATGAGGTTCCTCAAAGGAATGGTTTTCAGTCACTGATAATCCCTTAGATGGAGAACCTGTATGTACATCATCATCGCGGGAGTATTGCGAACCAGACTGCCCGCTTTCATCGGATAGTTCTTCTGAAGAACTATGAGAAGGTTCTCCAGAGTCCACTTCTCTTGCGACTTCCTGTGCGACTTTGGTAGCGACCTCCAAGGCATCCAAAATACCAAGATCAATATCAGTAGTTGTTTTGTCAATTGCTCCAAGGCGCTGGGATATGGTCATTGATCTAGAAGAGATGCGTTTTTTTCTCCGTTTTACTCTCCTCTTTTTGTCAGAATGACCCATATCATCTTTTCCTTCATTGTCAGCAAGACCAGTTAAATTGTCACTCTCAAATTTTCTACTTCTACCAAGGCCACCTGATAATCTTGATGAATTGTCAGAATCTTGATTGTCCGTCATATGAGTCAATGAAGACACCTGTTTGCTATTATGGGCTACGCTCACATCGTGCGACCCACATATCGTCCCAGACACATTCTTGCTCACCTCATTTGAATCAAGACTACTCTGCAAAAGACTATTTTTCTCCAACTCCATGCTGGCAACAATAGAATCAGAAGACACAGCTACGTGTCCTGCTGCACTAGATGTCCCTGCTTCACCCAATTTTTCAAGAAAATAGTTTGCCATCTGCTTTTCCTTGGGTATCTCAGCATCCAGTGGAGCATTTGATGGGCCTTCAGCACTATCACGCTCTAAATAAAGTAGGCTACTAGACCCAGTAGGCATAGTACCAAAAGTCGTTGGGCCACTTGTCTCCCCCATAGAGCTTTTTTCCTTCACAGAAAGTTTTTCTTGAACCTCTTTCATGATATCATCGGTACAAGAACCATTGAAAGTTTCAGTCATCGAATTAGAGCAGTGGGAATTCACGTTCGAGACAAACCCAGCCTTGTCGTTCTGCAGTCCCAAACCCTTATCTTGATCTGGGATGTTTCCTTCTGAGCATCCTGATAGCAAGGCTTCATCTGCTATTTCAGGACAATGTTTTTCACTAGTACTTTGCATCGAACAAAGTGTAACAGCAGATTTTTGCCCACTGCTCTCGATGCTTGCTGCTACAACTCTCATCTCATCTTCATGAATTTTGTTACAGCTTTCACTGTCATGTTCAGAGTGGTCATAATCATCCTTATCCTTCCAGCTACCAAAGAGCTTTCTCGCCTGATCCTGAACTCGAGAACTACCATGGTCCACAAGTTTCTTGACAGCAACCCATAACCCAGAAGAAACTAACTTGGAACTGTCTACACCTAGATTTTCAACAGCTTCTAACAAAGCAAGAATTGACTCCTCTACAGATCTGTCAACTGAATCGTTATCCAACATCTGAGCTTCAGCTAGCCAGCTACTTAAGTAAACAAGTCCATCTAAATTTACAAAAACATCAAGACAATCTCTGTTCTTTGTAGCCGCAATTGTGCTTGCAACAGCAGTCCATTGTCTAAAAGCATCACCACTATTCTTCAAAACTGAATCCTTATTACTCTGCATAACAGACACAAGCTCTTCAACACGAGAAGTGACCGTGAGTCCATCTTTTATTTCTGTTAGGGTAAAGAAATCTTCAAGCGTCATACTGCTTTACTTATGACAACTCCAAAAATATAGAACACGGTTAGAAAGCAAAAAGGTTCTTTCTCCCATTCGAAAAACTCCTGAGAAACAAAACAAAAACAGAACAAGACAAACTTTATGTCATTAACCTACTGTGACAAGTACAAAAAAAAACACAATCAAACTGTTCAAAATATTTTGAATATGAAATCGAGTTCACCATGGCTTAGAGAGACCCAATTCATATGCAAGGAATCCAAGATCACTCCATTGTCGAAGAAATATGAATTTACATTTGGCATAGTACCAAAAACAAATAACTACAATATGCAGGACAACTACACTATACCTTCTAGTGACCGTGACTGATATTAACAGGAATACAGCGACTTTCAAATTGATGGTACAGACAAAGGACAACAAAAATTGTAAAATCTCCCAATCTCAGAAACTATAGAGTACATCTATTTAAAAATCATGCCAACCAAATCCCAGGTCCAGGATCAAAACCCTAAAATTGAGAAGAAGAAAAAACTAGCAAAATTCAACACATGTGGAGAACTATACGACAAATAATATGAGATTAAGCCAATTCAATGAATAAGATTCCAAAGATCAATTCAAAAAGTGATTAAAAAATTGAAGACAGATGACCAAATGAATACCACTAATAAACCCTAGGCGAATTTCAGAGCTATTCATCATTGTAAAAAGAGAGAGAGGAATATAGAACTCACCACGAAGCACAAGGAAGACGAAACCCTAGGTCAAGCGAGTTAGCCGTTCCGACAGAACCGATGCGCACTCGCATATCCCAATCTCTTTCCTTGTCCCTCTGTGTATATATATGTGTATATATCTCTCACTCAGTTACGATTTATCACAGGTTTTTTAAATCTCCGGGCAACGATGGTTGGCAGCTCTGAGAGAAAACCTCGTTCTTCTTCTTCTTCGAGGAAAAGGTTGTCGCGAAAACGAGAGAGAAGAAAAGGCTTTTTCTTCGTTTATTCTTTTTGGCAATAAATATTTAATAACTAAAAATCTTATGAAGCGATTGGTGAATATTTATTTTTTTGCTCAATTTCGTTTGCGTTTTTTGATGAAAACTGCACGTGCTAAGCGTGTGAAGAGTGAATCGGTAGGGACTCACGGCCCGGCTCATTATGTACCAACTTGTGTGAGTCAACAAGAACCCACCCATATGGTTCCACCACAACCCATTTTTGCGGAATTCTATGGGGAACAAACAAAAATCAGATAAATTCCGTGAATATCCTAATCCATAATATAATAATTAAGATTTTTCATATGGTTAAAATATGTTTTGAATTTTTTGTTATATTTGCAATATGTTACTTTGTAGAGTTTTCTTATGTAGACCTTTAAATTTATGAAAGTAGTTTTTTATTTTTATGATTTATTATTTGATTTTAGCATGGTAAATATTGTTGATACATTCTAAAATACCAAATACTAAATTTATAAGAACATATACACTATAGCTCAAAACCCAATATTTTCTTTCTTCCAATTATAATCCGGCATAAACTATAAGGTGGTGTTATTCAATCATGGATTTAATAGAACTGAAATTTAACACTAATCCAATGTTATTCAATTAATGATTCTAAACTATACTTTAAAATCTGTTGTTATGAAATCTTTACATTTGTAAATCATGCTTACTAGAATCTATAATTTGGTGTTATTCAACTAAGATTTTAAATACTTTCATTAACATCCAATGTTATGAAACTCCGAAAAAATTTCATTTCAAATGGCTCAAAATAGATTTTTAAAAATAATTTCAAATTTCAAATCTAAACTTTACAGAATTGATTTTAATTTCATGATACACCCCCAAAAACGCAAACAGTTGGCATGATAAATACAAATCGGTTTACCGAAAAAGAAACAAATCCAAATGCTAGTGTGTACATTGGCATGGAATTGTCTTTGTTTTTGGTTGTTAAAGAATTGCATTGTTAAATTACAGATTGTATGGAATTATAGTCTTGTGGTGACACCAAAGATACTCGGATCTTTCTTTCACTTGTGTCGCTGAAAACTGAAAAGAACAAATAATAATAAAACGCAAAGCAAAGGGCGTTTCTTGGAAGCATGAGTTCGCAAAATGGTGATTAGGCAAAGCAACGGCGCTCAAAGCTTTTTCAACACTAATCTCTTTGATTTGCGTATCACCCTTCGGCAAATCGGACACACCTTACTTTCTTCCGACAAGATCCTTTGAGCACAGCCGCGACAAGTGGCAGAGTGACCACACGGTACAAAGAAACAGTTTCTACGTTCCTCGAAGCATATAACACACAGTGTCGAGTAGTCCACATCATCCGACGAGCTAAACGACGCCGTTTCTACATCTCCCTTCCCCGTTACCTCCAACGACTCATTGATCAACGGCGGCGTCCAATCGGTGGTGACTTCTTCTTCTGCCACCAATGGTAGCCTCTGTGTGTCATCCTCCATGTCACATTCGCTCAGGAATTTCAATACCAAATAAGTAATCGTCATTATTGTTCCTGAGAAACAATAACAAAAACAAAAAAACAAACAAATTAGCTCTACATTGAAGATAAATAGTACTCCATATGTTAATTATATAAATATGGGAGAAATATAGTACCCAAAACTGTAATATAAATCACCACTCTAGCTGAGAAGGATAGCCCCAAGTACCATCGAACGAACTCATCCTGCAAAATACAAGTTACTCGCATATATATATTAATCCATGGTTTCGTCAAGTTTTTTTTTTTATATAGAAAATTGAGTAGAGCTAGGAGCTAGAGGGGTACTCGCGTTATCCGATGGTAACTTGATGGAATTTAGTTTACGGAAGAACATATATAGAAGCTGCAGACATTTTGAGATCGTGGCATCGAACATTTTCGAGAGAAAAGAATGATCCAGTGAAGATAGAAATGATTTGTTCTCATCTGAAGTTATATTGAATTTCTTATTGTTTGTTAGAGAGCATTAAACAAATGAATTTCTGATTAATTCCAAGCAATTGTCATCACTCTGACAGTATATATAGATTGTGTCAAAAGACTCGTCGTGCAATCCATATTTATTAATTTGATCAGAAAAAGAGGCAAAATACAAGTTGCTGACACAAACTTAAAAAGAAAGGTACAGTACAATTTCCTAACTCTGATTTAATAATACCTATTTGTTAAAAAGGACAATTCAAGTGAGAAAATGAAAAGGCACCCAAATAATTCACTCTGTTTAAGTCCTAAACGACTGATTCTTTTATCTGAAAATACGTGATGCTAAATTAGTCAATAGTTGAAATAAGATTTAAAAAATGGATTATCCGTTAATTCACAAAAATTCCTAGAGGTCTCTCTGGTACATTCAATGAACACTCTTTTTAATAGTTGAAAATAAACATTTGGGAAGAACTAAGAAGAAACAACATTATAAGATGGGCTTGGGCTTTTTGTTGTATTGTTTTTTATGTTTTACAATTTTATTTAACAAACAAGATGACAAAAAAAAAAAAAA